>Ga0315336_1000666_pt1 | contig 85583 bp, 81 predicted proteins | sample ASW5metaG_FD_204512 | JGI IMG/M metagenome (GOLD analysis project Ga0315336, IMG submission 204512) | Ammonia-oxidizing marine archaeal communities from Monterey Bay, California, United States - ASW #5 | ecosystem: Environmental > Aquatic > Marine > Intertidal zone | place: USA: California...
AAAAGCCCCTTGTCGCACTGATCGCCGTCATGCGAAAACTCGTCGTCATTCTAAACGCCAAAATCAGAGATCAATTCTATCCGCAGACTGTCATTCGACACGCCTGATTATCAGAGTTGATGACGGCCGGTTTAGGTACCGTAGCGGATGTGATCGGCCCAGTAACGTTCGACTTGCCTAAGCGCGCTGAGCGCCGATTGCAGATCGATGTTGAAGGCCGCCATGCGGTTGGCCAGTTCGTCCTCGGCCTCGCGGATGGCGCGACAGAGCTGCAGGCCCTTGTCCGACAATTTCAAGATCGTCGAGCGGCGGTCGTGCGGCGAGCGTTCTTGGATCAGGTATTCCGCCTCGACCAACTTCTTGATGTTGTAGGAGGCGTTCGAGCCGAGATAGTAGCCCTTTTCCATCAGATTGCGGACGTTTATCTCTTCCACGCCAATGTTGCTCAGCAATAGGCATTGCACGGCATTGATGTCGTTGATTTCCATGCGCGCCAGTTCGGTGCGCAAAACGTCTAGGAAACGCCGATGCAGACGCTCGATAATGCGGGTCAAATCGTGATAACCCTGAAGATCGAAGTCTTCGGCCGAACTTGCCGGCGCGGCGCTGTCGCCGATCGACATGGCGGCGTGGTCTTCTTGCCTCACAGCCCCGTTGTCCATGATCCACCTCTAGTCACTGATACGAATTGAGCCATGCATCCGGTCGACGCAATCCTGAGCGCGCCGCGGCACGCCGATCGGTCTCTGCAGCTCACTGTCGGCGATAGGTCTTAAGGATCGGTAAAATGGCACTAACGGTTTGTAATTACTCCGTAATTAACCAAGTTAGTTGGCCGTTATCCCGCCGTCGACAACCAGCTCGGCACCGGTCATGAAAGCGGAAAGATCCGATGCCAGAAACAGGATGGCGTTGGCGATATCCGACACTGTGCCCATGCGGCCGATCGGATGCATGTTGGTCAACGTTTGCCACGTCATCTCGGCTTGTTCCGCCGATTTGTCTTCCAGGAACTGGCGCGCCATTGGCGTGTCGATAACGCCGGGATGGACGGAATTGACGCGGACGTTGTAACCGTGGGTCGCAGCCTCGATCGCCGTCGCCTTGGTCAACAGGCGGACGCCGCCTTTGCTGGCACAATAAGCAGCCTGCCGGGCGTAACCGTTGATGCCGGCGACCGAGGAAATATTGACGATCGCGCCGCCGCCGCTGTCACGCATGGCCGGTAGAGCATATTTGATGCCAAGGAAGACGCCATCGACGTTGATTGCCATCAACCAGCGAAAGTCTTCCAACGACGTATCGGCAATGGATTTCATCAACTCGACACCGGCACTGTTGACCAATATGTCGAGCCGGCCGAAATGGGCCACCACCGCTTCGACCGCCGCCTGCCAAGATGCCTCGTCGGCAACATCGAGCGGTACGGCCAAGGCCTCACCGCCGGCTTCGGCAATTTCCGCGGCCACCTGTTCGGCGCCGGACTGATTGATATCGGCAATGGCGACCTTGCCGCCGCATTTCGCCAAAGCCTGCGCGGTTTCCCGTCCGATGCCCGAGGCGCCGCCGGTCACGATTGCTACTTTTTCTGAAAAATCCACGTTTTTGATCTCTTTTTGCCTGCAGAAAACTGCCCGATGGGCGCTGATTCAACGGCAATTGACGGCTCCTGACAAGGCCCCGCTCCGTCATGGTTAGCGTGGCATCGCTCTGGGCCGATCAGGCTTTTCCGCATCCGATCAAATATTTATGGTGATTTCTTGGAAATATTTGTTAGGATCGCGGCACTTTTGGTAACCATACCGTTTACCGATTCGCCGTTCGGGCTTGGGCAAAAGAGGCGGCGGATCGAATTGGAGGAGCGTAATCGGGCATGATCCGGCGGGATCTGGTGACGACCAATTTGGTCTCGGGCACACAAGACCCGACCGCGGGCGCGCCGAACCGAGGGCTGTTCGGGGGGCCGCACGCATGACCACGGTCGATCCAAAACAAATGCAGGAGCTGTTGGCGTTGGCCCGTGTTCGGGCCGGCGAAGGCCGTGCCAGCCTGTTCGAAAGCATGTCCGACCTGTTCGTTGCCGACAATTCCCGCCTCAGCGCCCGCGAACGGGCGATCATGCACGACATCCTGCGCAAATTGATCGGCGACGTCGAAATGAGCATCCGCCGGGAATTGGCGGGCCGCCTCGCCTCGACCGATGATGCGGAAGCGGCGCCCGACGAGCTGGTTGAGTTGTTGGCAAACGACGAAATTGCGGTCGCTCGGCCGATCCTGCTTAACAGCCAGTTGCTCGCCGACCCGGCATTGATCGACATCGTGCGCCAACGCAGCCATGAGCATCGCCTGGTCGTCGCCACCCGGGAAAGCCTGTCGAGCGAAGTGTCCGATGCCTTGATCGCCGAAGCTGAAGTCGACGTCATCGTGGCGCTGATCGAAAACGATGACGCGGAAATCTCGCGGCTTGCCATGGAATACCTGGTCGAACAATCGCGCCGTGTCGACCGCTTTCAGGAACCGTTGCTGCGGCGCCAAGACATGCCGCCCGAACTCGCCTATCGCATGTTCTGGTGGGTCTCGGCGGCTTTGCGGCGCTACGTGCTGGATAGCTTTACCGTCGATGCCACCGATATCGACAGGCATCTGGAGAAGGCCGCCACGGCGGCATTGGAAAGCCTCGCGCCCGTCGACAGCAAAGCCGTTCGCTTAGTGGCCCGGCTCGACGACCAGGGCGAATTGACGGAACGCCTTCTGGTGCAATGTCTGCGCGAAGCCCAAGTGCCTATTTTCGTCGCCGGAATGGCCCGCCGGCTCGCCGTCGGGCTCGATACCGCGCGTTTCATCACCTATGACCCGGGCGGCGAAGGCCTGGCTTTGGCCTGCCGAATGCTGGACTTCTCGCGCGCCAATTTCGCAACGGTGTATCTGCTGAGCCGCGGTGCCCAAGAAGGCGAACAGGCCAACGTCGTCACCGATCCGCGGCGCCTGAACAATATCCTGCGGTTCTTCGACGACACGACCGCTGAACAAGCGATGATTGCGCTGAATTATTGGCGCCAGGACAGCGCCTATTTGACGGCTGTTGACGACTTGGACGAATCCACGGCGGCGCTGACACCGCCGCCCGAAGAGAGCTAACTCGGCCGCGACGCCGGTTTGCGCCGCGGCATTTGCAAGAGGAGAAGGCGAGAAATGGAAACCCTTGCCGATATCGCAACCTTATACGTAACCGAAGCGTCCCAGATCAACGGCGAACAGATCACCGGCGCCCGCCTGGTTAGCTTGGAGTTCTGTGAATCGCTGTTGGATCATGCCGGGCCGATTTACGTCGCCCGGCAAGACGGCGGCTTGATCTACGCCAACAACGATTATTGGGAGATCACCGAACTGCTGGGTGTCGATACCGAGGGCCGAACGCGCCTGCCGGAGCATCATCTGCGCATGCTCGAAGATGTGGTCCGTTCCGGCCAACTGCGGGTCCTTCGCGAACGTGCCGACGTGGCCGGCCGCATGCGGCACTTTGCCGCCCGGCATTTCGCCGTCCGCGACCGCGCCGGCGCATTGCTGGCAGTCGCCGGAACGTTTGCCGACACCACGCGGGAGACCGAAGCGCTGGCGGCGGCCGGCCGTGAACGCCATCGGTTTGTCGATGTTATGCGCGCGGCGTCCGACTGGATTTGGGAGACCGACGAAAACGGCTTGGTAACATTCGTCTCCGACCGCATCACCGATGCGACCGGCATGCCGCCGATCATGCTCAAAGGGCGGGAGCTGTTCAACATCGGCCGTCTGCCGACAACGGAGCATGGCGCCAACAAAGCGGTCGTCGCGGTTGCCGAACACCGGCCGTTCCGGGAAGCGTTGTTTGAAATACCCACATCTGACAAACAAATACGGATTTTCCATCTCAGCGGTGTGCCGATTTTTGACACCGACGGAGATTTTCGGGGCTATCGCGGCGCCGGCAGCGACGTCACCGCCCGCATAGACGCCGAAGACCAGGCTCTGACCTCGAAGCGCGATTTAGAAGCGACCATGCAGGAGCTGATCAACAAGAACGCCCAGCTCGAGGTCATTGCTAAAGAAGCCATGGCGGCAAACCATGCCAAAGAGGAATTCCTGGCCACCATGAGCCACGAATTACGGACGCCATTGAATGCGATCATCGGCTTTGCCGACCTCATCGCCATGCAGCCGTTCGGCGAGGTTGGCGCAAAGTATCTCGATTATGTCGATGAAGTCGGCTCAGCCGGCCGGCATTTGCTGAGCATCATCACCGATTGCCTGGAAGTGGCGCGCATGGAAGTGGATTCCCTGCCGCTTAACCTGACCGAAGTGCCGCTTAGCGAGATCATTCGCGAGGCCTCGGCCATGGTGGTTTTACGCGCCGAGGAAAAGCAGATCGACCTGACCGCGGCGGCAACGGACACCGACCTGGTCGTACGCGTCGATAAGACCCGCTGCTTCCAGATATTCGTCAATCTGTTCGGCAACGGTGTGAAGTTTACGCCGGAGCAAGGCAAGATCGGCGTAGACATTACACCGTCCAAGGACGGTCAATCGGTCGACGTCGCCGTGTGGGACACGGGCCCGGGCATCCCGCCGGAAGCCCACGATCTGATCTTCGAGAAGTTCCAGCAACTGCACGACAACATCTTCTCCCGGGCCAACGAAGGCGTCGGCCTCGGCCTGACGTTGTCGCGGCAATTCGCCCGGCTGATGGGCGGTGACGTGCAATTGGACGAGCACGTCGAGACCGGGTGCCGTTTCCTGGTGACGTTGCCGCTGTGCCTGGAACGCACGCAGGCTGATCAATCCAAGGATTAGAAGATAGCCGACGGCATCGTGGTCCAGGGCATGTTTCGATCATCGGGAAACGGTTGATCCCAGCCCCAACTATGTGACGGCTGTTACGCCGGCATCGATTGGGTCGTTGGCATTTATCCGGCATTAACCGGTAATCGGTCTAATCGGTGCCATGTCAATTGCACCGGCCAGCACTATACTCGAAGACGTTGTGTCGAGCGAAAACGGGTCCCTTAATATGGGGCGCCTGATTTCGCTCGCCCAGCATAAAGACCGGCAAAGCCGTGCCGTTCTTTACCAGGTCATTTGGGATCTATTCGAGGAGAAGGCGGAAATCCTGGAGCCGCCGGAGCGGCAGTTGATGAGTGAAATCCTCGGTCGGCTCAGTCACGACGTCGAAATGGCTTTGCGCAGTCGCCTGGCCGATCGTCTGTCGCACGACCCGTCGGCGCCGCGCGAACTCATTGTCATGTTGGCGAACGATGACATTGCCGTCGCTCAGCCGATCCTGCGTGACAATCCCGGCCTCTGCGATATCGACTTGATCGACATCGTCCGCCGGCGCTCTCAACGGCATCAGATCGCGATCGCCGTGCGCGACAATATCGGCGAATCTGTGTCGCAGGCGCTGGTCGATACCGGGCGCCGCGAGGTCATCGGTGCCTTGCTCGGCAACACGACGGCGAAGATTTCCGACGCATTGATGAGCGAATTGGTCGCATTTTCCGAGCATGACCAAGATGTTCACTTGCCGTTGCTACGGCGACGGGAATTGACCGCCGATATGGCCACACGGATGTATGCTTGGGTATCGATGGCGCTACGCCAGCATATTCAGCAATCCTTCGATGTTGACGCCGAGAGGCTGGACCGGGCTTTAAAAGCGAGCGTTAAAGACAGCGCCGGTGACCATGCCATAGCCACCCCCGCGGACGATCCGCGCCGTCGTCTGATCGAGAAATTGCATGCCGCCGGTGAACTAACGCCTGCCTTTGTCGTTAAATCCTTGAAACGCAGTGAGATCATGTTGTTCGAGCTGGCACTGGCCACGCTTGCGGACATGGATCCAGTCGATTTGCGGCGCACGCTATACGACAGCGATGGTCGGACATTCGCCGCGGTCTGTCGCATTGTCGGCTTCGATCCCGCCGTATTCGTTGACATCTATGGCACTATTTTACGGGCAAATAACGGCGGTCATGCAATCCAACGCGTCGATGTCGCCACGATTGTCGATTTCTACAACACGCTAGGCCCAGACTCCGCCGCGGCGATGATCGCCCAAATTCGAACCAATTAGGCGTCACCGCCTGCCCCGCGTCACTTCGCCGCCACAATTCCTGTCGTTGGCCCTTTACCTGCCACCCCGGGTGCCACATGTTAGTCAAAGGGTCCGGTATTGGCCGGGACGTATTTGATTGTTCTTTTGGGGAGTGGCTGGTGTGATCGATCCGTTTGGGCGTTCCGTCAACTATCTTCGCGTGTCTGTCACCGATCGATGTGATTTCCGCTGTGTTTACTGCATGGCGGAGGACATGACGTTTCTACCGAAGGCGGACTTGCTTTCGTTGGAAGAGTTGGAACGCCTGTGCGGCGCGTTCGTCCGGAAGGGTGTCCGTAAGCTGCGCATCACCGGCGGCGAGCCGCTGGTCCGTCGCGGCGTTATGGGATTGTTCCGCGGCCTCGGCGGGCTGCTGGATAGCGGCGACCTGGACGAGCTCACACTGACCACCAACGGCAGCCAGTTGTCGCGCTTTGCCGACGAACTCTATGCGGTCGGCGTGCGCCGCATCAATGTGTCGTTGGATACCTTGGACGAGGATCGCTTCGTCGCGCTGACCCGCTGGGGCAAGTTCGACAAGGTCATGGCCGGGCTCGACGCGGCCGACCGCGCCGGCCTGAAAATCAAAATCAACATGGTGGCGTTACGCGGCATAAATGAGGACGAAATCGACACTATGATCGCCTGGTGCGGCGACCGCGGCTACGACCTCACGATGATCGAAACCATGCCGCTTGGCGATATTGACGGCGATCGTACGAGCAATTACCTGCCGCTCTCCGGCGTACGCAAAGACTTGGAAAGCCGCTGGACTTTGGAACCGAGCGCCCACAAGACAGGCGGCCCGGCGCGCTATTTCGACATCACGGAAACCGGGCAACGGCTCGGCCTGATCACGCCGCTCACCCACAATTTCTGTGAATCCTGCAACCGGGTTCGGCTGACCTGCACCGGCACCCTCTATATGTGCTTAGGCCAGGAAGACGCCGCCGACCTCAGGGAGCCCTTGCGCGCAAGCGAATCCGATCACGACCTGGAGGCAGCCATTGACGAGGCTATTTCCCGCAAACCGAAAGGTCACGATTTCATCATCGATCGCGATCACACAGCACCCGCCGTGGCCCGCCATATGAGCTTGACTGGCGGCTGAGCCGGCGACCCGGAGTCGGCTTCAATCCAATGTAACCTGATGGGCGAATTCGACGCCGTCGGAAATGGTGATTTGTTTGAAGCCCAACAGCTTGGCGACGTCGAAAAACGTAAAAAAGGTCTCGACAGCCAGATCCCGAAGGAATTTCGTCGACCGGGAAATGGCCGTCAGCTGGGCAAGTTGGGCGCGTGCTTGATACAGCGTCCGAAAGCCTTGTGCGCCAATTCCGACAATGATCATTTTCTCGGCCTTCTCGCCTTTTGCGAAAATCACATAACTTGGCGCGTAGGGCAGTTTCGCTTGGAGCGTACTCATGCCGGTGACGAAGCCGAGGCGCAGCGCCCTATTCTCCGTTGCCATGGTTTGCGCCCGGGCGACGTAGGTTTCTTGGCTGGTCGGCACCGGATAGTAATATCCCGCATGCCGGTCCGTGGCGGCGGCCATCGATGCCATGAACAAACACACCAAGACGCTAACGGCACCAACGATTTTCAACATTCCGAAACTCCAGGACAACGGCGGCCCATCATGACCGCACGGCAACGGCCGAACAAGGCCGAAGCTGGCGCCGATCCTGGGGAACGGCTATAACGGAATGAGTGTTCGGGCAACTGCCAATTCGGTCAGGGCGTCTCATGAGTAAACCCGTTGTCGCAATCGTCGCCGTTCAGTCGGATACTGGCCGGGCGACCCGTGAAGCACTGCAAGAAATATACGGTGCGGCTACACCGGAAGAGGCGGACGTCATCGTCTCGCTCGGCGGTGACGGATTCATGCTGCAAACCTTGCACCGGCATATGAATCTTGGCATCCCGATCTATGGTATGAACCGCGGTACGGTCGGCTTCCTGATGAATTCCTTCGAGCCCGACGGCTTACTGGAACGCATCGACCGGGCGGAATCTGCGGTCCTGCATCCGATGCGCATGAAAGCGACCCAAGAATCCGGGTCAATGCAGGAAGCACTCGCCATCAACGAGGTATCGCTGCTGCGGCAGTCGCGCCAAGCCGCCAAAATCAGCATATCCATCGACGGACGGGTGCGCATTCCGGAATTGGTGTGCGATGGCGTCCTTGTCGCCACGCCGGCCGGCTCAACCGCCTATAATCTGTCGGCGCATGGCCCGATCCTGCCGCTGGATGCCGGTGTCATGGCCTTGACGCCGATCAGCGCGTTTCGGCCGAGGCGCTGGCGCGGCGCCTTGTTGCCGCGGCAAGCCAAAGTCGAGTTCGAAATCCTCGATCCTTACAAACGGCCGGTTAGCGCCGTCGCCGATACAACGGAAGTCCGTGACGTTGTTGTCGTGTCGATCTATGAGGAACCGGAGATTTCATTGAAACTCCTGTTCGACCCGGAGCACAATCTGGAAGAGCGTATCTTGAATGAGCAATTCCAGCCCTGACCCGGTCGCCCACGCGCTACGCTATCCGTTCGACCCGCCGACGGAGAGTTATGTATTCGAAGGTGGCCGCGCCCGGCCGATGGATCGGAACCAGAATATCGACGACCGAATTCCGGTCATCGCCTCCGGTTCCAACGCCTCGCCGACGCGGTTGGCGGAGAAATTCGGCGACGATAGCAATACGGTGATTCCCGTTGAGACGGCGACGTTGAACGACCATGTCGCCGCCTACTCCGCCCACGTCGCCCGCTACGGCTCGATTGCCGCGACCCTGCACCCGAAAATCGGCGCCGACGCGGCGGTGCATGTGACCTGGTTGACCCCCAATCAAGCCGAACGCATGCACGAAACGGAAGCGATCGGCCTGAACTATGGTTTCTACCGCCTCAAGGAACTGACCTTGCAGACCGGCACCGGCCGAACGCTCGATAATGCCTACGCCTATATTAGCCTGCGTGGTACGCTGCACGTGGCCGACCGCCCCGCAACCCTGGAGCACTGGCCGCAACCGGCCATTGTCGATCACTTTCGCCAGAAACTGGCCCCTACACTCAGCCTGGATGCGTTCGTCTCTCGGCTGATTACAGAGCCCGATTACCGCCGAACGGCGACCGAGGCCCTTGGGGCCTTCGCCCGGCTGTTTCCCGACGAGGCTCTCGAGCGGCTACTCTAACTTGGTATCGCGGCATCGTCATTGCGAGAATAGCGAAGCAATCCAGCGTCACGGTACACGGCCATGGATTGCCGCGGCGGCGATGCCGCCTCGCAAAGACGGACTAAAGCTGAGCAAAGTCCCGTGCTTCATTGTCTGAAACGATTCTCCAGGATATTGCCGTTCACGGCCGCATGGTGAACTGCTTCGGCCCCAACAGGCCGGGCAGCAGCGGCCGCACGCGGTCGATCCAGTCGCAGAGCGCCGGGCGGGTATCCCTCGGGTCGATGAGATCGTGGAAATTCAGCGATTCCGCGCGCGGGAACGGGCTTTGGCGGGCGGCGAACTCGGCTTCCAGTTCCAAGCGCCGGGCGTCCGGGTCGTCGGCGGCGGCGATTTCCCGGCCGAACGCGACCGCCACACCGCCTTCGAGCGGCAGGGCACCCTGCTCGGCCGACGGCCAGGCCAGCACGTATCCACCCGGTGCGAAATGCGCCGCGCCGGCGACGCCATAGACCTTGCGCACGATGATGGTGGCCCATGGCACCGTAGCGGTCGCGGCGGCGAGCACCGCCGAGGTGCCGGCGCGAATGGCGCCTTGCTTCTCGGCCTCGGTGCCGATCATAAAGCCCGGCTCGTCGGTGAAATTTACCACCGGCAAGGAAAATGTCTCGCAAAATTCGATGAAGCGCCGCACCTTGCGGGCGCCGTCGGCGGTCATGGCGCCGGCGTAAAAGCGGCCGTCGTTGCCGGTCACGCCGACGGTCTGGCCATTGAGCCGGGCCAGCCCGACGATTTGTCCGGGGCCGTATTTGCGGCCGTATTCGAAGTAGCTTTCCTTGTCGACGACGTGGCCGATCAGGCGGCGCATATCGAAGGCGTGGCGCCGGTCCCGCGGCACGATTGAAAGCAGTTTCTCCTCGCGCCGATTGCGATCATCGGATTTGTTACCGTCCGGTGATACCTGCCAAACGTTGGGCGGTAAATAGCTCAGGAACCGGCGAATTTGGTCGAGCGCGTCATCTTCGTCCTTGGCGCCGTTGTCGACCACGCCGTTGCGGAGATGGACCTCGGCGCCGCCCAGGCTTTCCTTGGTTACGTCTTCGCCGAGTGCCCGGGCGACGACGGCGGGGCCGGCAATCAGGACTTGGGCGGTGTTTTCGGTCATGACCGAAAAGTGCGACGCCACCAGGCGCGCTGCTGGCAGACCGGCAACCGGCCCGAGCGCCGCAGTCGCCACCGGCACCATGCCCATGGCCCTCGCCACAGATTGAAATCGCGGCACCGAGAAGACCGGGCCGCCAACCGGGCCACCGGTCGCGCCTTTGCCGCCGGCTCCGGTCACCGAGCCGCCGCCGCCTTCATGCAAGCGGATCAGTGGCAGCCGATACTGACAGGCCATGTCTTCGGCGTAGACGCTTTTGCGGAGACCCGCGGCATTGGGCGAGCCGCCGCCGACGGTAAAGTCCTCGCCGCCGACAATGCAGGCGCGGCCGTCGATTTTGCCGAAGCCGAGCAAAAAGTTCGCCGGCGTGAAATCAGTCCGATTGCCGTCCGCGTCTACGCTGCTGCCGCCGGCGATCGGGCCAACCTCCTGAAAGCTGTCATTATCCAGCAAGCGGCCAATGCGTTCGCGCAGGGTCAGACGCCCCTTGGCATGCTGGCGCGCCACCGCCTCCTTGCCGCCGTGAAGCTGAGCCAAGGCCCGGCGTTCGGCAATTTCGTCAACTTCTTTCTGCCAACTCATGATGCTCGTGATCCTCCGCGCTAGTCCGCGGCATTCTTAGAACAGATCCGGGCCACCGCCAAATTGGCCGCCGCGATTTGGGCCAACGGTATCTGTTTTCCCTGGCATCGGGGCCGGGTCGGCGCCAATAATGCCCGATGATTCGCGTGGCTATTATTGGGTTGATGGTGTTGGCGAGCACGGCTGCGAACGCCCATCAGAGTCAGCTGATAAACGCCTGGGTGCGGATCGTCGACCGCACGGTGACGGTCGCCTATGCGTTCAAGGGCGTCGACATGACGCGGGCCATTCAGGCATCGCTGATGATCGAAGGCGAAGATCGGGTCGATGCCGCTAAATTGGCGCAACACGGGGAAGCCGTCGCCCGCTACGTGACTGCGGGAACCGCCGTCATCCAGGGCGATGGCCATCGCTGTGTGCCGACGACCAAGGGTTTGCGGCCGGACAGGGACGGTTTGATTATCCTGGTTGATTGGCTCTGTGAACGGATCGATCGCGGCCTGACCTACCGGTCGTTTCTGTTGCTCGACATCATCCCTTCGACACGCCAGTTGCTGCATTTCGGCGACCAACAAGAGGCGATGGAGCAGACCTTGCTCGATCGCGAGGTTACCGAAGTCGCCCTCCTCGACCCGCCGCCACCGATCGCCGTCGCCTACCGCTATGTGCTCGCCGGCATCGAGCATATATTCATCGGTACCGACCACATCGCCTTTCTGATCGGCATTTTGTTGTGGGCGAGACGGCTCATGCCGTTAGTCAAGATCGTCACCGCCTTCACCCTGGCCCACAGCATCACGCTCAGCCTCGCCGTGCTCGACGTCGTATCAATACCGTCGTGGCTGGTCGAGCTGATGATCGCGTGCACCATAGTTTATGTTGGCGCCGAGAATTTCTTTTCGCGGCGCGTCGACCGGCGTTGGCGCCTCACCCTCGGCCTTGGCTTGATCCACGGCTTCGGTTTCGCCAGCGTGCTGCGCGACTTCGGCCTGCCGAGTGACGCAGTAGCGCTGCCGCTTGCGGCCTTCAACATTGGCGTCGAAATTGGTCAACTGGCCATCGTCGCACCGGCAGTCTTGGCCCTAATCGCCGTCGACCATGTGTTCGCCAAGCTGCGGCATGGTACGGTCGAACGCAATGCGGCGATGGTCTATCTCCTATCCGCGCTGATTGTGGCGTATGGTCTATATCTGGTTGCGAGCCGGGCATTGGCTTTGTAGGAAGGATAAGGCGCGTGTTGTTACCAACGTCTCGGGTTTTCAATAGCGGACCGCTTTCCCTTGCGAGCGGTGAGACCCTGCCCGAACTCGCCGTCGCCTTCGAAACCTATGGCCGTTTGAACGACGCCGGCGACAACGCCATCTTGCTGTGTCACGGCTACACCAGCAATCCCCATGCGGCGGGCGACAAGGCCGGCTGGTGGGATGTACTGATCGGCCCGGGCAAGGCGATCGACACTGACCGTTACTTCGTCGTTTGCGCAAACATGTTGGGCTCAGCCTATGCCAGCACCGGACCCGGCAGCATCAACCCGGCCACCGGAATGCCCTACGGACCGGATTTTCCGGTGTTTTCGACGGAAGACATTCTGGCCAGCCAGAAACGCCTGATCGATCATCTTGAGATTGGTCAATTGGCCGCGGTCATCGGCTTTTCATACGGCGGTTTCATGACATATCTATGGGGCGTTACCCATCCAGAGAGGATGCGCGCCCTAGTCCCGGTCGCGACCGGCATTTCCGGCAGCGCGCGCCGGATCGATACCGGCGCATTGCGGGCGCGCTTTGCGACCTGTCCCGGCTGGAACGGCGGCCACTACTATGCCGATGCAGAGGCCAGCGGCGTCCCTACCCTGTTGAAAGAAATCCGTGCCGAGACTTTGACCCGCTACGGCTTCATGGCGTTTCTCGGCGATACGGTTACCGATCCCAACCGCCGCCGGCAAATCCTGGATGAGCGCGCCAGCACATGGGCCGGCGAATTCGATGCCAATGCGTTGATCGCGTTGCGCGACGCGGCCAATCGCTTCGACGTGGGTGCCAGGCTCGACGCAATCAAAGCGCCGCTCCTCTATGTCCTATCCCGCAGCGACGCCTTGTTTCCGCCCAGCCTGGCGCCATCGATTATGGCCGGTCTCGAAGACGCCGGTGTCGATGCCTCCTACTTCGAGATCGATAGCGATTATGGCCATATGGGGCCGACGCTAAGCTGGCCGGAATGGGCGCCCCGCCTGCGGGCGTTTCTGGACGAACACGCCCAATAAAAATCCAACCGATGGAGAGAAACATGCGGCTTGAAGGGAAAGTGGCCTTGGTGACCGGCGCGCAACAGGGCATCGGCAAAGCGATCGCCGTGGCCTTTGGCCGCGAAGGCGCGCATGTTGTGGTGAATTACCTGGACGACGATGCGGCCGCGCAGGCTGTCGCCGAGGAAATCGAAGGCTTTGGGGTCACCGCCCTGCCTGTTCGAGGCGATGTCACGCGGTCCGCCGATGTGGAGGCTATGATGGCGGCGGCCGATGCGCTTGGCGGGCTCGAAATCCTGGTCAACAACGCCGGCATCTTTCCGCGGGTCGAATTCTTGACCATGACTGAAGATGACTGGGACCGGGTGCACGCGGTCAATCTGAAAGCCGTGTGTTTTTGTGCCCAAGCCGGCGCCCGGCGCATGGTCGCGCAGGGCGGCGGTGCCATTATCAACATCGCCTCCAGCTCCGCATATAACGGCCCGCCGCTCGGCGTGCATTACGCCGCCAGCAAAGCCGGCATCGTCGGCATGACACGGGCCATAGCCATGGCCTTGGCGCCGCACCATGTCAGAGCGAACGTCATCGCGCCTGGGCTTACCGACACTGCTCAGCCGCGCGACGGCGGCAGTGAAGAAGAGATCGCCGAGCTCGCCGCAAGGCTGCCGCTCGGCCGTATCATCGAGCCCGGCGAAATTGCCGATGCCGCGGTATTTCTGGCGTCGCCGGAATCCCGACAGATGACCGGTCAGACCATGCACGTCAACGGCGGCCAATTGCTCGGTTGATGCCGATGACTTGTCGGCAAAGCTCTACGACCGAAAGGGAAGATAACAACGATGCGACTCAAGCAACTGGCCAAGCGGAGTTTCAGATCGCTCGGCGTCGAAGTGGGAAAATACAAGAAGCGCACCACCCCGCTTGTCACGCTGGACTTCGATCTGCTGTTGGACGTTGGCGCGAACAAGGGTCAATACGCGCTGAACGCCCGGGCGGCCGGATTTTCGAAACGGATCGTTTCGTTCGAACCGTTGTCTGCGGCGCACGCGATACTCACAACAATGGCCAAATCCGACGACGCTTGGCAGATCCATGAAAGAACCGCCATAGGGTCGCGCAATGGTGAGGCAGAAATCAACATCGCCGGAAACTCTTACAGTTCGTCGCTTTTGCCGATGCTGCCGGCAGTCACCGCCGCGCAGCCAAATACGGCCTATGTCGGCAAGGAGGTGACTAAGGTCTCCACCCTTGATTCAGTTTTTGAGAAGTATCGCGTAGGACAAGAGCGCGTATATTTGAAAATCGATGCGCAAGGTTATGAAAAGCATGTCCTGGAGGGCGCGGAGGACTGCCTATCGTCCATAGATGGCGTCGAAATCGAGCTCGCACTCGTTCCCCAATATGGCAGCCAAGAGCTTTATGAGTACTTCTTTTCGTATTTCAAACAGGCCGGTTTCGAGCTCTGGTCGATTAGTCCGGGATTCAGCAATCAGCAAACCGGCCGATTGATGGAGTTTGACGCTGTTTTCATCCGATCCTGAGCTATCGGCTGCCACGATGAAAATCTACGGAGCCGGTGAGCCGAGATGAACGGGACCGTCTACTTAATGTTCCTGGTTGCTGGGTTTGTGGTGGCGGCGTCTCCCGGGCCGACTGTCTTGCAAATCTTCGCGCAATCCATGAGCGGCGACGTTCGCCGCCCTGCAAGCCTTATCGCCGGGTCGATCGTTGGCAATGCCGTGATGGTGTTGGCGACCGTTCTTGGCGTCAGCGCTTTGATCCTTGCGTCGCAAACCGCATTCATTGCCCTAAGATGGATAGGCTCCGGCTATCTTGTCTATCTCGGCATTCACTACTGGCGTATGCGGGCCACACCTCTGAACGTACCGCGGCGCTCAGCGCCAACGCGCTACAAAGTGCTGTTTGTTCAAGGCGCGATGACCTCTCTCACCAACCCCAAAGGGCTTGCGTTCTACGTCGCTTTCCTGCCGCAGTTCGTAACCTCGGGCGCCGATCCGCACGACCAGCTCGCCGTCCTTGGCGTGAGCTACATCGGGCTGTGCCTAATCACCGATATGGGCTATGCGCTGGCCGGACTGAAATTGGCCGGCCTAATGATGAGCAGCCGTGCAGTACGCTTGAGGAACCGCATTACCGGAACCGTCCTTGTCGCGGCCGGTCTTTCGCTGTTGGGATATCAGCGCTCATAACGGCCGTTGTAGCCATGGTGTTCAATTTTTTGTCCGAGCGAAAAGAATCCGGTGATCCGATACTGCTCTAGGATAGTTCATTGACCCCGGGTCCGAATGCCCACCGGTTCGACCGTGACCCGCGACCGGGAATGTTGCCAGTGTGGGTTCCGTTACTGGGCTGCACGAGTGTCAGCATCCTTTCGACAGGCCTATATACGCCCAGCCTGCCGCATTTGGCGCGATTGCTGGCGACCGATGCGTCGACTATCCAGCTAACAATGAGTTTGAATCTCCTGGCATTCTCCGTCGCTCAACTGGCCTACGGACCAATGGCAGACCGTTTCGGACGCAAACGTTTGTTGCTTGTCGGACTGGGCTGTTTCGACGTGGCCAGCCTGGTCTGCGCCTTGGCAACAGGATTCGGAATGTTGCTCGCCGGACGCATCGCGCAGGGCGCGTTCGCTTGCGTGCCCTCCGTTGTCGTCGCCGTCATCATTCGCGAGACTTACGGTGAAGAACACGCGGTAAAGGTATTGGGCATTTATGGCATTGCCTTGGGCGGTGTCCCGGCTTTGGGTCCGATTATCGGCAGCTACATCTTTGTCTGGGCGGGATGGCGCGCCAACTTTTTCATCATCGCCGGTTTGGCCGCCATAACGCTGCTGTTCGTCGCCCATATGGTACCGGAGACCGGCCGTGGGCATCGGCAGGCAATAAACCTCCGCCGGGTAGTCAGCGGCTATGCGCGGCTACTGGGAAATCGGCTATACATGTCGTATTTGATCGCGCTGACGAGCGCCTTCGGCGCTTTGTTTGCCTTCGTCACCGCAGGCCCGTTTGTCTTGATCGATCGCCTGGGCATCGCGACACAACACTATGGTGTCGCTGCGGCGGTTCCGATCGGCGCCTACATCGCCGGAAGTTTCGCGGCGACGCGGATGGCCGGCCGTGTTGCGATCGTGCAACAAGTTCAAGCCGCGGTTTTGGTTTGCCTGGGGGGCGGCATGATGATGCTCGTCCTGGTTATTGCTGGACACGAAAGCGTCGCCACGATCCTAGTCGGTATGAGTTTGCAGCATGCCGGCCTGGGTGTAATGCTCGCCGCTGGTTACGTTGGTTTGCTGGACGCAGTCGCTGGTGAAAGCCGCGGCTTGGCTTCCGCGCTGGCCGGTTCGGCCCAGGTCGCTGGCGCCAGCCTTGCCAGTTTTCTCGTCGGCGCTTTTCACGATGGTTCAGCGCTTCCGATGGCGGCGACCGTCGCGTCGCTGTGCGCGTTCGGGGCTATTGTTTGGTTCGTGCTAGGCCGGGTATTCGGGCAGGTGAGGAAAGATGACAGCGGACGGTGATACCTTACGCGTGCTGGCGAAACGCTATCGCGAATTCGCGCTGGTCGAGGCCCGGGGCGTTTCCGCGCTTTACGAGGCGTTGGCGAGTTTTATCGCCGACTGCCCCGAGATCCTTACGTTCATCGCCGCGCTGCCGGTCGACCGTCAGCAACCCAATCTGTTTCTGGCTGCGGTGCGCTACATTGCCGGTGTCCAACAAAGTGGCGATCAGCTAATCCAAGCCGTGCGTGGGCGCGCGGACGACATTCGTCGGATCATGCTGTCGAAAACCACACAGACCAACGAGCCCGCACGCTGTGCGGTGCTTCTGCCGTTGCTGGCGCTGTTGCCACAGCCAATTGCGCTGTTGGAAGTTGGTGCATCGGCGGGACTATGCCTGTTGCCTGACCGCTACGGCTACGACTACGGATCGACCATCCTCGAACCGAAAGGCGGCGGCCATTTGCCAACGCCGATCTTTCCCTGCACGGTCAGTGCCGGAACGCCACTGCCGACGGCGGTGCCGACCATCTTGTGGCGGGCCGGGCTCGACGTTAATCCACTAGATGTTCGCTCGCAGGCTGATCGCGCCTGGCTGGAAACCTTGGTTTGGCCTGATCAAACCGACCGCGCGGCGCGTCTTCGGGCGGCCATGGCAATTGCCCGATCGGACCCGCCCAGAATTGTCCGCGGCGACTTGTTCTCGGACTTAGGACCGCTTCTCAATGAGGTTCCCCCAGAAGCAACGGCCGTTGTCTTTCACACGGCTGTCCTCGGCTACGTCCGTGGCCAAAGCCGGCGCGATCAATTCGCCGAAGCCATGCTTGCGTCACCGGCGGTCTGGATAAGCAATGAATCGCCACGGGTCTTTCCGTCGATGGCCAAAGCAGCACCCGAACCGGTGTCGCCCGACCAATTTCTGTTGTCCGTCAATGGCACACCGGTCGCTTGGACCGGCCCGCACGGCCAATCGCTCGACTGGTTCGGCGCCATACCGTTACCGGATTGACCGGGGCTTAAGACAATGGCGCATCGACCCGCATGGCCACCCGGGCGATCCAGTTACGCGGACGGTTTGCCAGGGGCTCGCGGACGATCCGAAAGCCGGCGCGGCGGAACAACGGCTCGGTCCCGAAGTAGGCGTTGTCGTCACCGGTTCGCATGGTGCCGGCGCGCGGATAGGCCTCGACGGCGGGCGCGCCGTTTTCAAAAGCATAGCCCGTTGCTGACTTAATTAATGCGACGGCAATGCCGCGACCACGGGCGGTTTTGCGTACAGTGACGCAGGGGATGACCCAAACCGACACGTCGTCGACCGGCGGCGTTGCCCGGGATGCCTCGACCCGCGCCAGTTCAGTTCGCGGCGCAATGGCGATCCATCCGACGGGCTCGTTGCCTTCGAGGGCCAGCAGGCCGGGGGCGCGCCGACGGCGGGCGAGTTTCGTCATGGCGTCGCGCCGTCGCTCCCGCTCCGAGCCGGAGCCCGGCAGGGCGCGCATCTGGGCGGCGGTCAGGCGCGGATGCATGCACCAGCACCCGGTACCCCAACTGCCGCGGAAGACCGTATCCAGCGCGTCCATGAACCGCGGCGTCAATGGGCGTATGACCAGCGACGGTGGCGACGGATATTTTGACTGTCGTTGTGAGCTAGACGATTTGCGTGCCATGAACTTTCTTGCGTGGTGTGCTGTTCTAATTGTTGACGAATTCGCCAACACCATCGATTGTATCGTTGGCGACTTCAAACCGCTATTCCACCATATCTGAATTCTGAACAATGCTGGTCATATCATGATTGCAACAGACTTGAGCCTTCTTCGCGCGCACCGGATCACGCTGGATCTTTTGCGGCCCGCCAATACAGCCTGCCGGCTTGTGCGGCTCTGTATGGTCTGGGCGTTTATCACCTTTGTCGGTGTGGCCAGCGCTGCCGCCGGCACCATTCCGCCATCAGTCGAGAAAATGATAAGAAATGCGCAAAAGCTGAATAATGGCGAGCATTTCATGGCGGTCGTTCGACTGGCCATGGAGGCCGAACCAACGCTTCGCGACGACATCTTGGCCTTGGTCAAAGAACTTGAGCCGGCCCGTGAACCAGAAGCCCAGCAAGTCGCCCTGGCGTTGCCGCCGGCACCGCCACCGCCGCCGAAGCCAACAGGCTTCATCGGCACGGATGGCTGGACCGGAAGCGCTAAGATCGGCGGCGACAAGAAGACCGGCAATACCGACGAGACCAATTTGTCGACGGCGTTGGCGATGAAGCGCGAGGGTGACCTTTGGACGCAACACGTCGCCTTTTCGTCGCAATTTTCAGAGACAGACGGGGATACCACCGACGAGGTCTACAATGCCGGATACAAAGCCGATCGCGCCATCTCAGAGCGATCGTATCTTTACGGAGGCATGGCCTATGAAAACGACAAATTCAGCGGCTTCGATTATCGGCTGACCAACAGCGTCGGTTATGGCTACAAAATACTGAAAAAACCGCATCACACGTGGAGCGTGGAAGCGGGCCCTGGCATCCGCGTCAACAAGATCAACGAGAGCAACAGCACCCAAAGTGAGTTTGTCGGCCGTGGCGCCAGCTATTACGCGCTTGACCTTTACGACGGCGTGAAGCTAACCAACAATTCGATCATCTTAGTCGGCGAGGACAACACGACGCTGGACAACACGATTGCCCTGAAAATTCGAATCATTGGCCAACTCGGCGCGGAATTCTCCTATAACGTCACCCATGACACCGATCCGCCGGCCGACGACGAAAAAACCAACACCCACTTCATTGGCGCCTTGGTCTACGACTTCTAGCCGCGGAGCCCGCCCGCTGGCATTGCCTGTCATGCCAATGAAAATGGTTGAATATCAAGGAGATGTCGGTGTCGGACCGATATGAATCGAAAGCCTTGATCGATTTTGCCGGAGCCCTGTTCACGGCCGCCGGCATGCCCGCCGACCGCGCGACGGTGGTCGCCCGATTGCTGGTGGAGGCGGATTTGATGGGCCACGACACCCACGGCCTCAATCTCGCCGCCGGTTACCTCGCAGCGCTGGAAAACAGGCACATGGCGGCGACGGGCGATCCGGAAATCGTCGTCGACCGTGGCGCGGTGCTGACCTGGGACGGCGGCTATTTGTCGGGGCTTTGGCTGGTTTCGCAGGCGATCGACGAAGGGCTCGAGCGGGCCGCCAAATACGGCACGGTGACAATCGTCATTCGCCGATCGCATCACATCGGCTGCCTCGCTGCGTTTCTTCCGCGGGCGACCGAGCAAGGCATGATGGTAACGGTGATGTCGTCGGATCCGTCCGAAATTGGCGTCACGCCTCATGGCGGTGTTCAAGCACTGTTCACACCGGACCCAATTGCCGTCGGCATTCCGACCGATGGCGATCCATTGCTGATCGACATCAGTGCCTCGGCAACCACGCTTGGTCTTTCCGGGCGCTTCAAGGCCGAAGGCCGGCGTCTACCCGGGCCCTGGCTGGTCGATGCCGATGGCCGGGCGACTGACGATCCGACGGTGCTGGATGCCGATCCGCCCGGGGCGTTGCTGCCGCTCGGCGGCTTGGACCGGGGACACAAAGGCTTCGGGCTGGCCCTCATGGTCGAAGCCATGACGTCTGGCCTCGCCGGATTTGGCCGGACCGCCGGCGCCGACCGTTGGGGCGCTTCGGTATTCGTGCAGCTGTTCGATCCAGCAGCCTTCGGCGGCATCGAAGAATTCCGGCGGGAAACCGGCGGCTTGGCACGCGCCTGCCGCGCGGCCCGTGTCGCGCCGGGCAACCCGGCGGTCAGGATACCCGGCGACGGCGCGCTGGCGCGAAAGCGTAAGGCCCTCGCCGACGGCGTTGTGCTTTATCCGGCGATCATGCCGGCCCTGGTGCCGTTTGCCGAGCGCTATGGCTGTACAGTGCCGGCAGCTCTCCCGTAATATCCGTGCTCACTCGAAATCAGGGAAGATCATTATGAAAGCAAACGGAGTCCGTAAAATTTGGCGTGACGGCGGCAAGGTCGTAAATGGCTGGCTTGCCATCCCAAATTCGTTCAGCGCCGAAGTCATTGCCCACGCCAACTTCGATTCCGTTACGGTCGACATGCAGCATGGCATGGTGGATTTTCAGGCCGCTGTCGGCATGTTGCAGGCGCTCTCGACCACGGACGTGACGCCGCTTGCCCGGGTGTCGTGGAATGACCCAACGCCGATCATGAAATCTCTCGACGCCGGCGCCTACGGCATTGTCTGTCCGATGATCAATTCCCAAGAAGAATGCGAGCGCTTCGTCGGTGCCTGCCGCTATGCGCCGGCTGGCTACCGCAGTTACGGCCCGGCCCGCGCCGTCTATTCGGCCGGCAGCGACTATGCGGCCCACGCCAATGACGAAATTTTGGCCTTCGCCATGATTGAAACCCGGCAGGCCATCGACAATCTGGACGCGATCTTGTCGGTCCCGGGTTTGGACGCCATCTATGTCGGTCCGAACGACCTTTCGATCAGCCTCGGATATCCGCCATCGCCGGACCCGAGTGAACCGGTGGTGGTCGAAGCGATCGATCAGATCCTGGCGGCGGCACTCAGCCACGGCAAAGGCACCGGCATTCATTGCGGCTCCGGCGACATGGCCAAGCGCATGATGGCCAAGGGTTTCAATTTCGTCACCATCATGAACGACGTGCGCATGTTGGCCGTCGGCGCGGCACAAGAAATCGCCGCCGCGCGCGCCTGAAACCGTTCTAGACCATGGCGGCGACGGCAATTGGTTTTGTCGCCGTCCTTTTGTGGGCGGTGCTGGCGCTGCTGACCGCGGCGAGCGGCACCGTTCCGCCTTTCCAATTGGTCGCCATGGCGTTCACCGTGGCCTTCCTGCTGGCGCTCGGCAAGTGGCTCTGGCGCCGGCAGCCGATCTTGCCGCTGCTGCGTCAGCGGCCGCTGGTTTGGCTGATCGGGGTCGGCGGTTTGTTCGGCTATCATTTTTTCTACTTCCTCGCTCTCGATCACGCGCCGGCGGTTGAAGCCAGTCTAATCGCCTATCTCTGGCCGCTGCTGATTGTCCTGTTTTCCGCCGCCTTGCCTGGCGAGCGGCTGCGTTGGTTTCATGTCGCCGGTGGCGTGCTCGGACTGGTCGGCGCCGGATTGCTGGTGACCAGCGGCGAGCGGCTGACGTTTCAATCAGTCTACGCAACCGGCTATGGCGCGGCGCTGATCTGCGCGGCCATCTGGTCGGGCTACTCGGTATTGTCGCGACGCTTTGCGGAGGTGCCGACCGACGTGGTCGGTGGCTATTGCGGCGCCACCGCCCTGTTGGCAGTGGGCGCCCATCTCGCCTTCGAACAAACCGTTTGGCCGGCTGGACCGGGGCAATGGCTCGCCGTTCTAGGACTCGGTCTGGGCCCCGTCGGACTTGCCTTCTTTTTTTGGGACTACGGCGTCAAGCGCGGCCATATCCAAGTGCTCGGCGCCAGCGCCTATGCGGCACCTTTGTTGTCGACCGTCGTGCTGATTGGCTTCGGCTATGCCGAGGCAACCCTGGCCGTGGCACTCGCTTGTGTTTTGATTACCGGCGGCGCACTGCTGGCGTCGCTTGACCTGTTATCGGCCTTGGGCGCCCGTCGGGCACCGTGATAAGTTGGGCCTGCGGCCACAAACGAAATGACCTTGGAAAGCCACCGATCATGACCAGAAAAGCCGGACGCCATTTTCTACAGGTACCGGGGCCGAGCAACGTGCCGGAGGCTGTATTGCTGGCCATGGCCCGGGCCACCATCGACCATCGCGGACCCGACTTTCAGACGCTGACGGCCAAGGTGCTGGCGGGGTTCGAACGGATTTTCGGATTTAGCGATCCGGTCGTCATCTACCCCTCGTCCGGTACCGGTGCCTGGGTCGCGGCGCTCGCCAATTGCCTGTCCACGGGCGATCGGGTGCTGGCGTTCGAGACCGGCCATTTTGCGACGCTTTGGCAGACGATCGCCACGGAACTCGGCCTTGAGGTACAGTTCGAAGAAGGCGACTGGCGTTCCGCCGTCGCGCCGGACCGGTTGGAAGCCATCCTGCGCGCCGACGACGACCGCCGGATCAAGGCCGTATGCATTGTCCACAACGAAACCTCGACCGGGGTCACCAGCGACGTTGGTGCCGCCCGGGCGGCCATGGACGCGGCCGATCACCCGGCGCTGTTGCTGGTCGACACGATCTCCTCGCTCGGCTCGATACCCTACGATCATCAGGCCGCCGGGGTCGATGTCACGATCGGCTGTTCTCAGAAGGGCCTGATGCTGCCACCCGGGATCGGCTTCAACGTGGTCAGCCAAAAAGCCCGAGACGCCGCCAAAGGCGCCTCGCTGCCCAAGGCCTACTGGGATTGGGAAGGCATTATCGCGGCAAACCGGAACGGTGTGTTTCCCTACACGCCGGCCACGCATCTTCTATATGGCTTGGACCAGGCGCTTTCGTTGCTTGAGGCGGAAGGCATGGACACCGTCTACCGGCGCCATCATCGGCACGGGTCGGCGAGCCGTGCGGCGCTGCAGGCCTGGGGTCTTGAGAATGTTGGGCGCGACCCGGCGCGCCGCAGCGACGCCTTGACCGCGGTCATGCTGCCGAACGGCCACAACGCCGATACCGTCCGCGCGATCGCGCTCCGCGACTTCGATCTGTCGCTCGGCACCGGGCTTGGCAAGTTGTCGGGCCGCATCTTCCGCATCGGCCATCTTGGCGACTTCAATGACTTGATGCTGCTTGGCACCTTGAATGGTGTCGAAATTGCCTTGGATAAAGCGGCCGTTCCGATCCAAAAAGGCGGCGTCGCCGCGGCCGCCGCCCTGCTGTCCGAAGAGACCGGCTCATAGCAGTGGCATCCGGAGATCAATTAAGTTCTCATAAAATTTGTCTTAAGATATTGTTTTTTCAATAACTTTGACTCTGTTTAACCGGCAGGTAACGGTGCTTTGCTAAGCTCCGGCTGTTCTCCTCCACGGTACCTCGCAGGTCCCATGTTTTTCCCCATCCTTCGCTCATGCTTGCTCGCGGGCTTTGTCGCTGCGCTTCTTTTCGCGGCGCCAGTCCGGCAGTCCATCGCCGCCGAAGCCCAAGCCACGCCGGAAGACGCAGGCTTACGGGACGAAAATATCTTTATCGCCTTGAAGCCGCTTAATGTTCCGGTTCGCCGGCGCAACGAGATTACTGGCTTTGTCGCGCTCGACGTATCGCTGGAGGTTGCCGATGATGCCGCGCGATCACGGGCGCAACGCCTGCTGCCGCGGGTTCGCGATGCGTTCATCCGCGAGCTGTTCGCCAATCCCGCGGTCCAACGCGGCACCCAAGGTCGCATCGACTATCGTCGTATCCGTTCCGTGCTGCTGCACCGCGCGCGCCAGATCTTGGGTCGGGAAACTGTACTGACGATTTATATTACCGGTACGTAGAACTGGTCTTTATCACAGTGGCTTCAGCCGATGATCAGCTAGTGAGCGTTAAAAAGCGTGACCAAGAACTCGCGTCTAGAGCATAATCGACCACCGGCGATTTAGGATCGGTTCGTCCAATGTCGGACCGGACGAGCCACGCCCGAAACGGTCAGCCACACGCTCGATATCCTCAAACCCGGCGCTCGCTCTATCATTATTCTGGTAGCGCAATCTCGCTGAGGTTGAGATAGAAAGCCATTTAGTCTGTTATTGACTGGCAGCAACTTCGCACACTAACATTTGCGCGAAGTCAGGGGATATCATACTGCTGACGCGATAGTGAACGGAGCCTGACCGCCGACCTCGTTGCCTGTTGGTGCGACTATTTTGCAATTGTCTCAAGTACCCGACGTTTGCCGCCACGTTGCTTGAATAGGCGAGTATGTTCTTACGGTGATCTAGCGGACGCCTCGGAAGCTCGGAGAAGCCGTTTGAAAATTCAGTGAGATGCATCGACACATGCACTCACTTTGATGGATTAAGAGAATATCCATGACATTGCTCACGGCCTTTATCGCCTTTGCGGTGACCATGTTGATCCTTTCGACCATGGTCACGGCCATTGTGCAAATCGCTCACGAAGCACGCCGGATGCGCCAACGCCATCTGAACCGTCTGGTGCGTGAACTCTTCGACCAGGTAGTCTGGCCCCGCTTCGGCGCCGCTCTAACGACATCTGCGGCAAATACCGAATTGCGCCGGATCGAGACAACCGTTCTCCAAAACAAAGATCCCTTGGCGCTGACCTGGTTGGACCGGGTGTTCGAGGGTACAACCGGCCGCTTCAAGGGATTAAGCGTCGGGCCGAAACTGCTCATCGGGCCGGTAATCGGGACAGTGATCGTGGGGCTCGCAGCCGCGCTGGCGCTCCTGGGCGGAATAGAGCTGTTTGTCGTGATCGCTATCGTCATCTACTGGTTGGTCGACCGAAGTACCGACCGGCGGCAAAACGCGGCGCCGCGCGTCAAGAAAATGAACGGCGCTGACGACGAGCCGCATCTTTCCATCGCGCATAAGGAACTGCGTTTCGCGTTTGTCCGGGAAATGACAACAGTTGTGGGGGCGTCCCAACGCGGGCACAGACGCGCTAATCATTTGTCCAATCTCGATCTCGCGACGCGCCTCGCCCGCACGGAAATCGGCTGTGCAATTATGAAACAGGGCGAAGATAAAGCCCAAGAGCTTATCTACGATATGGTCAGGCAGTTCGAGTTACTGGGAAAGGGCGCGAAAACGAGTTTCGCTGAACTCTCGCGCAAATGGTCCGTCTGGATTGCGTTTGCGCTCGCCCTCGCGGTGAATGTCGACGTGATTACGCTGTTAAAGCAGTACATTGAAAACCCGGAGGTGGCGGCTCGGGTCGAAAAGATGGGCGAGGCTGCCGCGACAAACTACACGGAACAACTGGAGAAACTCCAGGTTCAGGAAAAGACGCTTCGCAACGAGATAAAGGCGGAAAAGGCGGCAGATAAGGACAGTGAAACCAAAAACCGCGAAAAACTGTTGGCGGCTGTGGAACAGCAGATCAAAGCTACGCATGCCGGCATCGAGTTGCAATTGGATTCCCTGACCGGCGCCGGTGTCCGTATCGGTCGCGATTATTATCCTTATTGCAGCGGTACACGATCTTCCGAAATGGATCCGCGCTGTAAGTCTCAAAAGACGATGCGAGATACGGCGAAAGACACTGAATTCTACAAACACTTTGGAATTTTGGAGAGTCGGTCAATATTTGGGATCAGTATTCCCGCTGCGTTAATCACTGAAAATGTGAAATCGTTCCTGTTGGAAGCTTATGTGCGTGTTTATCTCGACCTCCGCAATTTTTCGAGCTGGCTGATCGGCGTGTTGTTGGGTGGTGCGTTGATCGGGCTCGGCGGTCCGTTCTGGTTTGACGCATACCGAAAGCTCGCGGGCATTGGCTCCATGTTGAGGGGGCTGGGGCTCGGAAGTCGCGGCCAGGCCGATGAAGCAAAGAGCGGCGATCAAAAGCCTCCAGCCAAGGATCCGGAGACCGCCCACGCGCCTGAGAACGTTGCCAAAGCCTTCGCTGAAGCGGCGCGGGCAAACGCGATCATCCCAGCCACAACGCACCGGCCAATACGGGGCACCGACGGCAGACCCCTGGCACCCTGAGTCCAATTGAGGAGCCTGAAATGACTATTTCACCCGCAATGATCGTTGGCGTCTTGAGGGCGGCCGTTCGGATCTACCACGCCGGCGATCGCGCCCTGTCGCAGCATGTCCGAGACCGGGCGCATAACATTCCAAACGCGGATCCGATCGGCGTCTTCCACATTCCGAACAGCGCGGCCGTTTCTGATGCCGTTTTGGCAGACAGCCCGCCCGGATTCCAAGAGTTCGTCAACGTCGATCTGCGTCTTCTAGGCGCCTGGGAAAATCTGGAAAGAGGCGACGAGAGCGGACTCGGCATATTGGTTGAAGCGCTCGCCAATTTTGAACTTCAGGCCAAGGCCAAAGACGCCGCTACCGACGCCAACACGGAGGAACAGTATTACGAGGCGGTTTTTACGGTTGCTATCGCCAACTGGGATCCGGACGACCCAAACCGGCCGGTCACGCCATGGATGCATTTCGCAGTGTCACTGGCGGATGTCGGCCTTGAGTTCGTGGGCTCGAATCCGAGTATCCTTGGGATCGGCGGCAATGCGGAAAAGCTGTTGGGCAGTTTCGCCAAATCGGTCAGCGATCTGATCCCCGATGATGGGCAGTTTGGTACGCAACAGACCCTCGGCCTACGCGTACTCGGCATCGTTGCGCGGGCCGGGCTGACGACGTTTTCGTCCCATGCCGGCGACATCGTTGACGAGAAGCATCTGCAGGAGCTGATTCAGAACGTCAGCAAACCCATCATTACGTCGCTAACCACGGCGAATTTCGAAGAAGCGGTCAAATGGCAGGCGGTTACCGATGCCATGCTTGGGCCCGCGGCCCAGGCGGCGTTCGAAACCGTCGCACAACACCAAAAAGCCTTTCTTGGTGATGGCTTTGATACCGAAAAAGCCGTTGGCGCGCTAACGCATTCCTTTCTGAAGACCCTAGCGACACAAGATCTAGCCGATGGAATCACAAGGGAACATGGTCTTGCCCTATACAAGGCGGCGCTGGGCGTCATTGCGGAACGACCTGAGCTGTTCATTGGCAAAGACGACAATTCAAAAGACGTATTCTTCAGAGACCTCCTGACAAAAGTCGGCACCGCCGCGCAGGGCCTGGAGCCGCCGCTCAACGCCGATTTTGTCAGCACAGTCGCCGCAGCAGCGCTGGAAAGCCTGCAGGGCAACATCGGCGCCCTTGTCAACGTGACCGATCAGGCCGGCTGGGAAGCCGTGATCGACCGATCGCTCGAGAGCATCGTCGGCGGTCTCAAAGAAGGCGTCGCCGCGGGCGGGAACTTCGACAAGCTATTTTCGAAGCAACAGCTCACCGATGTATCCCGCATATTCCTAAATCAGATCGCCAAGACACCCGGTCTCATCGCCGGCGATGGCGATGAGCTCAAAAACATCGTCGCCGGCGTTGCCCGTGCCATGGCGGCCGACAACAATCTCTTATTGTCCGGCGATGACTGGCTTGAAATAGTCGCCGTCGCCGCCGAAGAGGCCGCTGCCAACCCGGGACGTTTGTTCAAATTTGGCACGGACAGCCAGGTTGCGGGATTCGCTGAAATTGCTCTCAAACAGCTCTTCAAGAATACCGCGACCGACTTGCGCACTGCGCGAGAGGATGGGCAGGTGCTGTTCGGCGACACCATGAAACGCACCATCATTGCGACACTACGCGGCTTGTCTGGCGACGCCGTTGCTGCCGCGCAAGCGCTCGCCAATGACAAACTCGCATCACTGGTGGAACAACTCAACCAATTGGTCACGCAAAAGGACGCCTCTGGCGACTTTGAATTCGGCGCCAAGGAATGGCTGGCCCTCTATCATGCAATGCTCGAACGGTTGATTGCGACCGGCAATCTCGAAACGTTTATGCAGAACAATCAACTTACCGCTGATGGAAAGGTATTGGTTGAGGGCATTTTGAACCAGCGCACCTGACGCGCGGGCAAGGAAAGAGACCGAAAATGATAAAACTCCGCACCACCGCAACAATGCTAGCATGTTTGGTGCTCGCGTCGTGCACCGCAAGCAATCATATCCAAAGTCAGTCCCGCTTGGATGCCGGCGTGGCAAATGTCTTCAAGGCGCGCACTGTCGCTTATGCGCGCGCGAAGTCCCGGGCCGGGCAGAATGCCAGTCATGATGCCGGCACCGTCCCGACACTTCTAGGCGCAAAAACGGCACTGGCGCAAGACGCCGCGAATGACCTGGAAGTCGCGACATCAATTACCAGCGATCTCTCCACAGAGGACAAAATCAGCTACCTTTACCGAGCCGCTACTAAGGCTTGGCACGCCGGAAGTGACGGAGATTTGATCGCACTCAATATTTACAATGCCGGAGTGAATGCATGCAGCGAACTTGGCGACAGCGCCCCACCCCGCGATTGTGCCATGCTAGAAGCTGTTGTTGCCCTGACCAAGGCACAAAGGGCAACGGACAGTATCATCGAGGTCCAACTCAAGAGCCTACGCGGTGGCGTGGAAAATCTTGCACCCGCTGACATCAAGTCTCTGATCGAAAGTTACGCGTCGCTCAAGGACGCCATCCTGTTGAAGCCTGCCGAAAACGGGAGTCCGTTGACCCGGGGAATGAATGAGCTTGAGGTCGGCAAGGACAATAATATCCTGAAACCGTTCATCAATGCACAGATGCTGATTTACAGATGCTATGCGACTGTCGCCCGGACGGTATTGGCGAACAAAAGCAAGCCCGGCACGCCACGACGGGGGGCGAACAGTCTGATTGTAAACCGGAGCGCATCAGATTCCGAAAGAATGGCTTTGAAGAACTTGTTGGGCGCGGAAACTATGCATCTCTCAGATAAGATTACGAACGGCCGTTTAGCGTTGAACAATGCACTGGACGCCCGTGGGTTCGATGCATTTCTCACGAATGACAGGGCGGAGTGCGGCCGTGTGGCGACAGCCGCCCAGAATGCGAATGCCAAGTTTCTCGGTCTTTCAAAAGAGGTGACAAAGCCGAATTTCTAATGACGGACGAAACCAGTTTGTATTAGCCACGACCTAACCTGACACTAGGGATCAATTGGACTGTAGGTTCCGGGTGGGTATTCTAGAGCGCACTGCGCTATGACAGTACGCGAGCCCGATCAATGCCTTCGCCGGTTTTCGGAACGAATTGGTGCGCCGGTGGACTCGAAATTCTGCCTCAGCCGGCCGGGCTTTCGTCGTCCCCCATCAACAGATGCGCCAAGCGCATCCGATGCAACGGACTTTCCTTCAAGCGGATTCTGAGATGGACCGCCAACAGGTCTCTGAGATCGCGGTCTTTCGGCGCTCGCTGTAGGCGTTGGATGGCACTTATTTCCTCGGCCCGGGCAAGTTGGACGCGAACCCATTCGATGAGTTTGCGATTGCCTGCGCTGCCACTTGCGATCGCCGCGGCTTCCTCCAATTCTCCGGCTTCCAAGGCAACGAAATACGCGGCGACGCTGGCGGCCGCTTCGTTTGCCAGTTCTTCGGCATCCATTTGATCTGTTCCTTGATTCACCGCTCCACTATAACGGGAGGAGTAGGATTCGGAACATAAGGATTAAACGATGACCGCCATCACCGTGGATCTTTACAGCGATACGCAAACCCGGCCGACGCCGGCCATGCGCGAGGCCATGGCGGCAGCGCCGGTCGGCGACGAGCAACGGGGTGAAGATCCGTCGGTCAATCGGCTCTGTGAGATGGCGGCGGCGCTGCTCGGCAAAGAAGCCGCAATGTTTCTGCCGTCGGGCACCATGTGCAACGAAATCGCGATCCTGCTGCATTGCCGGCCGGGTGACGAAATCCTGTGCGACGCCACCTCTCACATCATCATAGCCGAGGCCGGCGGGCCCGCGGTATTTGCCGGCGCCATGATCACGCCCCTAAACGGCGATCGCGGCATTTATACGGTGGCCGACCTGGAAGCCGGCTTGCGTGCATCGAGCCGGCACGCACCGAGAAGCCGGCTGGTCGAGATCGAGCAAACTTCCAATTTCGGCGGCGGCAGCATCTGGCCGATGGCCGCGATCGAGGCCGTTGCCGACGCGGCGCGCACGCACGGCCTCGCCGTCCATATGGACGGCGCACGGCTGTTGAATGCTGTTGTCGCCGCGGGCGTGTCGGCGGCGCGCTTTGCCGGCCCTGCGGATACTGTGTGGCTCGATCTCAGCAAAGGCTTGGGTTGCCCGGTCGGCGCGGTCTTGGCCGGCAGCCGGGACGCCATCGACGAAGCCTGGTCCTGGAAGCACCGTATGGGCGGCGCCATGCGCCAGGCGGGCATCATCGCCGCGGCTGGGGTTTACGCATTGGAGCACAACGTCGAGCGCCTGGCGGAAGATCACGCCAATGCCAAGCGCCTGGCCGAGGCGCTGGCGGAAATACCCGGCATTCAGCTCGATCCGGCCTTGGTCGAGACCAACATCGCCTTCTTCGACCTGCCGGGCCGCTCGGCGGCCGCGGTACGAGACGCGCTGCTGCAAAAAGGTGTCCGCGTCGGCGCCGTCGGGCCAAACCGCGTACGCGTCCTCACCCATCTCGACGTTGATGCAGCCGGCATCGATCGCGCGATTAGCTCAATCAGCGACGTGCTCGCTGAGCTGCCTGAGAGTTAAGCCTAGGACTTCAATACCCAGGCCTGATAAGCGGCGCCAAATAATGTTGGCTGCTCGGCTTCCCATTCGGCCCAGTTGCCGAGATGGGTACGCTGCGGATCGTCGGGATAGCGTTCGGCATATTGGATGGCAATGCGCGGATCCGTATGCTCCAAACCCAGAAATAGGACGCCCAACTCATCCAGCGCCAAAGCCAATTCCGGCAAGGAAAAGCAGCGTTCCTGTTCGGTAAGCAGTAACTCCTGACAACCGGTTGCCGAGTAGAAGTCCGTAAAGCCGACAAGCTGTGCGGCACTATCGCCATCTGCTTCAAGTACATGCCGGCGAAACGCCCGCAACCCGGCAGGATCGCGGCTAAATCCGCGTTCGGCAAACGTCGCCCGCGCGGCGGTTACGCCGGCTCGGCCGGCCTCACTCAGCAATGCAACTTTCATGGCACCGCCGGGAGCCAAACGGTCAAGCAGGTGCTGGCAAACGGCCATGGGATCCGCAGCGCGGCGCGTGGCGTGGGCCGCCAGAATGACGTCATAGCGGTCATCACCACTCGCCGTGTCTTCAGCGTTTTGCGCGAATTCCATACGGTCGGCGACACCGAATTGCGCTGCCATGCGCCGTGCGTATGCGAGGTTTGCTTCATTGTCGTCGGTGCCGAGCAAGCGCGCCGGCTCGAAGCGCCAAAGCGCGTCTATTACCGACCGCCCGGTGCCGCAATCCGGTACCAGTACGCGGGGCGCCGAAGGCGCGGTGAGCTGTTTCAGTGGCATGTTAGGAAATTGCCGGCGCAGTTCCGCCATTACGGTGCGCGGCGTTAGAAAGTTGATACTGCGCCAGCGTGGGTACGGTGGTGCCTCTGCCAAACCGTCTGTTGGCAGCGTCGATCGGAGCGTGGCTTCATCACGCGGTTCCTCGACATGAATGCGCATCATCGCCGCAATGGCGCGGTCAGCGACAGGATCGGCCACGCTCACGATGTCGGGCAAACCATCCAATGCCCATAGCGGCCGATAGGCGCCGATCACCGCCGCCGCGAAGGCGGAGCGCCAAGTGTCGTCAGCGGTATCCTCGGACCACTTGAAACTGCCGATCAATTGTTCGACGCTTGCGGTTTCATCCGGGGTTTCTTCCCAGATGTAGTCGACCAGATAGGCATTGGCGGCAAGTCCGGCCGCCAGCGACAGAATGGCGGCGGATGGCGTCTCGCCCGTCATTTGAAGCATGGCGGCACGCATATTCCCCAAGGCCCGCTCCAATGCCGGATGCGCGAACACCAAACGCGGCAGGGCTTCGTTCAACAGCGGAATGTCGGCGGCGGCATCGAGGCCGGAGCGCACCCCGGCGCCCGCGCCCGCTTCCATCCATGGCCCTATCGCCGGGTTATGGACCAGCAAACCGGCAATTAGTCCGGCCAGGTGCTGATGGTCGATCCGTAATCGTTGGAGCATGTCGACGATGGCGCCGGCGACGGGAGAATCGACGTCGACAGGTTTCAGACCACTCACCGCGTCGGCAAATGCGACCCAATAATCGTCACGGTCCGGCTGTCGTATAACCGCCTGGCTGAAAGCGTTTACGGCCTGTTTTTGCCGGCCGAGCAGCTGCAAAGCGTGGCCACCATTGCAGTGCGCGTCGGCTAACGACGGATCCAGCTCCACGGCGCGGTCGAAGCCGCTCAACGCCGTCATAACCGCGCCGCGTTCCAGCTGCAGCAGCGCCAGGTTGGAATGGGCCGAGGCAAAATCGGGGTCGAGTGCCAAGGCGCGCCGATAGGCGGCCTCGGCGCCGTCACCGTTACCCACCGCCTTGACGGCGTTGCCGTAGTTGTTGTGATAGCGCGCTTGGCCCGGGTCGACCGCGATTGCCTGTTGCAGATAATCGACGGCACGCGACGGCCGGTCGGTTTGCAGGGCGACAACGCCGATCAAATGCAGCAATTCGGGATGGCTCGGCGCGCTTTCCAGGAGATCAAGATAGCGTTTCTCCGCTTCACCGAAGCGCCCGTTACGATGCACCACCAACACCTGATCGATGGCTAGGTCAACCGCTTGGGTCATCGCTGGGTGTCCTTATCGCTTGGCAAGATCAAACTGCAAAAAATGGAATCATTTTGATGCAGATAACTTGATCTACTTCTAAGTGTTAGAGCACCTTGTCTGCGTTCGAACGAACGGAGGTTGCTCTCGGGCACCGGACGGTAGAATCGACCGCCGGACTGCAAAGCAGTCTTATTGTGCCGACGCACGTCCTTCAAGCGTTAGTTTCGGCCGCTGTACGACCTTGAAATTGCTGTGATTGATTTTCTTCATGATGTAAACGGCTGTTCCGGATTTGTTTAGGCGCGTCATTTCAGCGAACGCGTCTTTGTACGACTTGCTACCGTTACCCGCTCTCGAATTTTTCGACTCACTTGGTTTCATGCCTTTTTTGATCCTCCGTCAGTTTCGCATGAGCAATGCGCGCACTATAGTCAGGGTCGCCCTTCAATCAATGCTCGGCGGGTGCAATTTCGACCTGGCAAACGATTTTTTTGGAAGCGGACCGGAGGCTTGAATTAATGGACCAAAAGGCACTGGAACAGCTGGTTATCGACTTCACCGATGCCTTCAATCGCGATGACTTGGAAGGCGTGCTTTCCTATATGACCGAGGACGCCCTCTATGATGAGTTCAATGGCCAGCGGGCCAAGGGCAAGGCAGCGGTCCGAGCCGTCTTCGAGCCGCAATTTCGCGGAGATTTCGGCAAGATTAGATTCCACACAGAGGATTTGTTCGTCGACGCCGAGGCCGGCAAAGCCATGATCCGCTGGCTCTGCACGCTGGAGAATGGCGAGCGCTACGGCGGCTGGCGCGGCCTGGACATTCTGCATATCGAAGGCGGCATGATCACGGAAAAGCATACCTACGCTAAGACCGCCCGACCCGACTTGGTGAAACTGGCAAAATGACAGGGGCCGATACCACGCCCTCTCCCATCGAAATTCTGCCCATCGATATTTCTGCCTACCGCAAGGGCAACGGCCCCGTCGATTACGTCCATATCTTCGACAGCGGCCGCGCCGGCCCGACCGCCATGGTCAACGCATTGACCCACGGCAACGAGCTATGCGGCGCCCACGCCTTGGCCTATATGTTTGAAGAGGAAATCCGTCCGTCGGCCGGTCGGTTGATCCTGAGTTTCGCCAATGTCGATGCCTACGATCGGTTTGACGCCGACAACCCCTCCGCGTCACGGTTCCTCGATGAAGATTTCAATCGTGTGTGGTCGCCAACGGTCCTCGACGGTCCCCGAAAATCGCGAGAATTGACGCGCGCGCGCGCACTGCGCCCAGTCGTCGCAATGGCGGACTATCTGCTTGATCTCCATTCCATGCAGTATGCCAGCCCACCGCTGATGCTGTGCGGTATCGCCGACAAGGGCCGCCGCCTGGCCACGGCGGTCGGTTGTCCGCGTCATATCGTTGCCGACACCGGACACTCGGCTGGCCGGCGCATGCGCGACTACGGTGCCTTTGCCGACCCAACCAGCCCAAATGCGGCACTGTTGGCCGAGTGCGGGCAGCATTGGGCGAAAGAGAGCCGCACCGTAGCGATAGAATCGACCCGCCGCTTTCTGCTCGCCGTCGGCAGCATCGCCGCTCGGAATTGGCCTGCGGAGCATACACAACCGGCTGCCGATTCCACGCGGATCATCGAAGTCACCGAAGCGGTGACCATCGTCAGCAGTCAATTTCGGTTTACCCAAGACTTCAAAGGCCTCGAGACGTTGGAGAGCGCCGGCAGCGTAATTGCCTATGACGGCCGGACGCCGGTACGGACGCCTTATGACAATTGCGTCCTGATTATGCCCTCGCGTCGGCTTTTGCCTGGGCAGACCGCCGTCCGCCTTGGGCGGTATGTCGATTGAAAAACCTTCCGCTTGCCCAAATTGGCCGCAATGGCGCCACCATCGCCATCGGCGCCTTGGGCGGATACTTGTTTTTTCTGGCAACAGTGCCGCTGGCCTGGATGTTGGGTGCCATGTGCGTCACCACGGCCTGTGCCCTGTTCGGCGTTCGGCTTCAATTGGCCGGCGGTTTGCGGTCGGTCATGGTGGTCGTGCTTGGCCTCATGCTCGGAGCGGCGTTTACGCCCGACATGGTGGAGCGCCTGGCAAGTTGGGCGAGTGGCGCTGCTGTTTTGCTGGTATTCGTGCCGACGGCGCTGGCATCTGTTTATTTTTATCTCAACCGGTTTATGCGCGTTGATCCGGTCACGGCCTATTTTGCCGCCAGCCCGGGCGGGTTCGGTGAAATGGTGCTGCTGGGCGAATCCCAGGGCGGCGATGTCCGCACGATCGCGCTGGTTCACGCCACCCGAGTCCTAATCGTTGTCATGGTCATACCGCTTGCTTATCGGTTCGCACTTGACCTCGACGCGCCGAACGTGATCGCGGTTGCGGCCAAGACCCCTTCATTGAAAGATCTCGCGATCCTTGGTGTTTGTGCCCTGACCGGCTGGCCGCTGGCTCGGCTGTTGCGGTTTCCGGCGCCGCCTTTGTTGGGAACGATGATGTTGTCGGCGGCAGTGCATTTCTTCGGCTGGACCGACATTCGCCCGCCCGGCCAGCTGATTGCCTTGGCCCAAGTGGTCATCGGCGCCAGTGTTGGCGCGCGGTTTGTCGGCGTGCATTGGCGCACGGTGCTGAAGACTCTGCTCATCGCCTGCGGATCGACCGTGATATTGCTGGTCATTGCCGTACTGTTTACCGGCTTGGCGCCGATTGCCGGCATCGAACCGATGGCGCTGAATCTGGCCTTGGCGCCTGGCGGTCTTGCTGAAATGTCGCTGATCGCCTTGGCGCTCGGTATCGACACAGCATTTGTCTCGACCATGCATGTCTGGCGTATCGTCATGATCTATCTGTTTGCACCGATCTGCTTTCGCTTCGTCGGTAAACGCCGCGATGACAAAGAGTGATGGCGTTAGACGCGTTAACCGGTCGGGCCGGTGATCGGCGCCCGTGCTGCCGCGGCGCGTTCGATGCGCGGATAATAAAGCGCCAAGGTCACCGCACGGGCGAGTAGCCACAATAAAACCGCCAGCCACAAGCCGTGGTTCTGCCAATAAAGCGGCAGAATCCAAACGCCGATGCCGTAAATGAGGAGCGACATTATCGCAGCGTTGCGCATTTCCCTTGAAAACGTGACGCCGACAAATACGCCATCTAGATGGAACGCCCAAATGCCAAGTAATGGTGCCGCGATCAGCCAACCGAGATAGCCGGCCGCCAAGTTGCGAATTGGCTGCTGATCGGTCATGACGGCGATGATGGCTTCGCCACCGATCCACGTCGCGAGGCTGGCTAAGACCGCTGTGGCGAGCGCCAGCCTGCCGCTCATGAACACCGCGCGACGTAGCGTTGCTTTGTCGCCGGCGCCATATGCGTTGCCGACAAGGATCTCAGCGGCGTGGGCGAAACCGTCCATGCCGTAAGCCTGGAGATGCAACACGTGGAGCAACACCGCATTGGCGGCCAATGCCTGGTCGCCGAGCCGGGCGCTAAATGCGGTGAAATAGGCGAAGCCGAAAATAAGACAGGCCGTGCGAACGAAAATATTGGCATTGACGCCCATGGTGCGGCGCAGATCCCGCCAGTTCAGGATCGCCGAGCGTCGCCAACGGCCACCAATTTCGTTCGTCGTACGATAGACGAGAAACAATCCAACACCGAACGCCGACCATTCCGCGATCAGCGTGGCGATGGCGACCCCTGGGATGCCCCAACCAAAGACAGGCACGAAAAGAAGATCGAGGCCGATATTGACGCCGTTCATAAACAGCTGCAGCACCAGAGCGGTCCGCGTACGCTTCAAGCCGATAAACCAACCGACCAGAGCAAATTGGGCAAGTGCCGCGGGCGCGCTCCAAACCCGGATCGTAAAGTAGGATCCCGCGCGCTGCTGCACGGCCTCGCTTGCGCCAATGGCGGTTTCAGCCAACCACAAAACCGGTGCCTGCAACGCCACGCAGGCCAGGCCAAAGACGATTGCCATAAGCATCGCCTGCGCCAGGACGGTTCGCACTTGATCGGAATGGCCAGCACCGACGGCCTGCGCGGTGAAGCCGCCGGTCGCCATGCGCAGGAAGCCAAAACCCCAGTAGAGCGCACTGAATATTGTTGCGCCGACCGCAACGGCACCGATATCCGCCGCCGACGGTAGATGGCCGACAACGGCGGTATCGACGATCCCCAGCAACGGGACCGAGGCATTAGCCAGGATGATTGGCCAGGCCAAGGTAATGATCGATCGGTAGCTGGTAGAGTCGGCCATTACGGTGAAGGCAATTTTCTGCCTTAGAAACAACAATCGCCCCGCCACCTTGCGGCGGCGGGGCGATCGCTTATCAGAATAAACGTAGCAGCGCTATTTCTTAGCCAACCGTATCTTTTTGATGTCGCCGCCGATGGCGGCGCCGGTCACGCCAAGTTCGTAGTCACGTTGCAGATCCATCCAATATTCCGAGGTGGTACGGAAATGCCGCGCCAACCTTAGCGCCGTGTCTGCCGTTACGCCTCGGCGGCCACGGACAATGTCGCTAATCCTGTTAGCCGGAACCCCAAGAATTTCACCCAATTGATTTGAGCTGGTTCCCTGCGGCTTCATGAACTCTGAGTGTAAAACACTACCCGGATGTACCGGAGCTTTCTTCTTAGCCATTTTAACCTCGAAAATGCCCTGTTGTTGCCAGTGGTACGTTTTACGCACCAAAAAATCTAACCTACGTCAAGCACTTTGTGTGCGTTTGGAATGAAAATACATGAAACAGATCCATTTAACGACCCCTTTTTGCGAATTATTTCAGATTTTTTCGCGATTACCTTCCGAAAATGGCGGTTTCCAACGATCGGACATCCTGATTTGCGGTGCAAATCGCCTAAAATGGGCATCCTCATATCGCGTATAGCGACACTCAACCGCTATTTCCGGCCTTTGACGATCGTATTATCTTGTCTTGGCGGGAGCCCGCACAGCCGGTCAGGATCGTCGGGCACGCCTCTGGTCCGCCGCGATAGTCGCATGCAGAATGGGAACTGTGAGGCCGCTATATAGTGCGAACGAGACGGTCCAAGGCCATACATATCGTGACCCTAGGATCGCCGGGTCGTTGGCATGGCGGTCAGTTTGCGGCGGGGCCGAGGCTGGCTTGACCAGGGCGCCAAACCCAAGGTTCGATAAACGTACCGCGCCAGAGGCCGCGCAAGTAACGTTTGGCTTCGTCTTGTACATCGACATATGCCGGGGTCACGGTCGTACGCGCCAGCGCGAGGCCGAGGCGCACCATCTCGGTATTCAGTTCACGGCCGCCGGCGTAGCAAACAGCCAATAGCCGGCCGTCGGGATTACGGTCACGCTCGAAACAGGTCACCGTGCGACCATCGATCAACCGCACCAACGTCATGGCAGCGCTTTGGCCACAGCTCCAGCTCCTGCCCTCCAGGCGACAAGGCTGATCCAGCGCCGGCGCGGCAATGCCGTGGAGCGCCACGGTTTGATTGTCGATTTTAAGCGTATCGCCGTCCAGGACGACCGCGGTACCGGCGATCTCCGCACGGCCGGCCGTCGCCACCAAGGTCAACGCCAGCAGCACACCCAATACCACGAGGGCCCGGCGTTTGGGCGAGTTGCCCAACCGGGCCAGCAATGCAGACGATTTCAATGACAATGCCATGACCCAGCTCCCGATGCGCGACGCACCTTAAGCTTAGTCAAAGGCCGCTAAGGTTCCGTAAACATTGACTTGAATTTGAATTACCCGGCGATGGTCAACGCGCCCGGCGGCGCAAGACCTCCTCGCGACGCGCAATATAGACGGCGCTTGATAGGATGACGATTGCGCCGGCCCAGACCCAGACGTCGGGGATCTCGGCAAAGAAGATGAAACCGACCAGTGCGGTCACCGGCAGGCGCAAGAAATCGAACGTCTGAGTGAGCGAAGCCTCTCCGGCCTGCAAAGCCTTAGATATGCCGTACATGTTCACGTTGGAGGCGAGCCCCATGGCAACCAGCCAGACCAATTGATCGGCCGAAGGCCATTGCCAGACCGTCAAAGCCGGCAAAACCGAAATTGGCAAAGAAATCGCCGCCAAATAGAACACGATCGTTTCGGGTGCTTCCGTCGCCACCAGCATTTTGCCGGTGACAACCACGATGGCGAATGTGAGCGCGGAAAAGAACACGACGAAAGCACCGACATCAATGGTCGCGAGGCCCGGCCGCAGCATCACGAGAACACCGGCGAAACCCATTGCGAGCGCCATCCAGCGCCGTGGCCCGACCCGCTCTCGCAACACCAACACCGCGAGAATGGTGGCAAACAAAGGCGTGGTGAAACTCAGTGCGGTCATCTCCGCCACCGGCATCAAGGTGACGGCGAAAAACATCGATATGGAAGACAGCGTCAACGACAACGATCGCGTGGCATACAGGCCCAAACGACGGGTCCGGATTCCGGCCATGCCGACGCGCAGGAACCATGGCAAAAATATCGCGACTGCAAACAGATTGCGCCAAAATTGCATGACCATTACCGGCATGCCGGTATCGGCGAGATGGCGAACCATGCCCATCAAGATGCCGAATGCGGTGGCTGTCACCAGCATCCAAATAACAACGCGGCCAGATCCCACCGTCGACCAGCCGGACGCCTCGGTCTTCACCGGATTTTAGTTTCAATCGTGAAAAACCAAGTCATTCACCACCGCTTTCCAACCAAGCTTCGTAGCGGCGCAAGGTTTCATCATTGGGCGGATAGATGCCGCGGGTCGACTTACCGCCTTGGATTTCAAGCATGACGAAACGTTCAAAACGCTCTTGCTCCAAGCCGTCGCGGGCCACGTCTTCGGCCAGATGGCGCGGTATGACGACGACACCGTCGCCGTCGCCGACGATGACGTCGCCCGGATAAACAGGTACGCCACCGCAAGAAATCGGGCGGTTGACGTCGACCGCATGGTGGTGGGCGAGGTTCAGCGGCGCCGATGGGCCGGCACAGAACACCGGAAAATCCATTGCCGCGATTTCCTGTGCATCGCGCAGGCCGGCGTCGGTCACGACACCGGCGACACCGCGTACCTTCAGCCGCGTCAACAAGATGCCGCCGCCCGATGCCGCGCGTACGTCGCCGCGGCAATCCATGACCAGTACCTGACCCGGCGGTATGGTTTCGATGCCTTTGCGCTGCGGATGCTCGGGGTCTTGGAAAACGCTCATTTGATCGATGTCCTCGCGCGCCGGGATGTAGCGCATGGTGAAGGCCTCGCCGACCATCCGCGGGGCGTCGGGATTCAGCAATTGGACGTTCAGGATATAGAGGTTGCGAAAGCCACGCTTGAACAGCTGCGTGGTAATCGTCGCCGTTGATATTTTCGCCAGTGCTTGGCGGGTTGTGTCATCGATCGGTTCGAAGTCGGCATCGGTCATAGCGGCGTCCAGTTCGGAAGGTGGGCTATAGCGCGCTGGTTCGGCTTTCGACAATACCATGCCGGGCTTCGCGATGCAGAATATAGAGGCCGCTTAACACCACCAGCGCGGAACCGGCCCAGGTCCAAACATCCGGCAACTGGCCCCAGATCAAAAAGCCGAACATTGTCGCCCAGATCAGGCTGACATATTTGAACGGCGCGATGACCGTCACCTCAGCCAATCGCAATGCCTCTATCAGTAGATAGTGGGCACCGGCAAGCAGCAGGCCGGCGCATGCGAGTAATGCGAGGTCGCCCGGGCTCGGCATGACCCAGCCGAACGGCATGGTTGCGATCCCGGCCACCGCCACCGAGCCGGTGGTGACCACAAGGATCGAAAACGAGCTGTCCGTAGCGGAGATCTGGCGCGTGATGATATCGCGGAAAGCGCCGGCGAGAGCGGCGCCGAGCGGCAGTGCTGCCGCCCAATTGATCGCCCCGGCGCCAGGCCGCAGCATGATCACGACGCCGACGAAACCCACTGTGACCGCCGCCCAGCGTCGCCAGCCGACAAATTCACCCAGCATGGTCGACGCCAGCGCGGTCATGAACAGCGGGCCGGCAAAGGTCAAGGCGATGGCATCGGCCAACGGCAACAGGCTCAGCGCGGCGACAAAACAAAATGTCGAGCCGACGACCAACACAGCACGAATGAACTGGCCTTTGCGATTGCGGATAGCCAAGGCGCGGCGGCCACCGGCAGGCTTCAGAAACAGTAATAAGGGTATCAAAACGAACAGGCCGCGAAAGGTCATGATCTCGCCGATCGGATAGCCGCCGGTCAATCCCTTCATGATGGCGTCGTTCAACGTCAGCAACGCACCGCCCAGCACCATGAACACAATGCCGCGGATGCGCGCAGATGCGACCGTTCCACCGGTGGCGGACGCCGCTGAGGCAGAATTGGACTTGAGCACGGCCCCAGAATAGGCATTCTAGCGCTTGACGCTATGGCTTAGTCCTCTCAAGCAAACCGAAGAGCCGATCCACATGAATGCTGTTATCGACGAATACCGCGTCATCGCCTACAACACCGCCCGAACATCGGACAACAAGATCCACGACGATGCGGTTGCCAAAACCTATGGCTTCGGCGGCGGCTTGGTGCCTGGTGTCGATGTCTACGCGTATATGACTCAGCCGGCGGTGAAGCGCTGGGGGCTAGATTGGTTGACGCGCGGTCTGGCGGAAGCGAAATTTTTAAAGCCGGTCTATGACGGCAAAGAAGCGATTGTCCAAGCCAAACAGGAAAACACGGCCGACGGCGGTGAACGGCTGTCGGTTACGGTGACCAGTGGCGGTGTGCTGTGCGCGACGGGCCGTTTCGGCTTACCTGTTGCGGAAACCGACGATACCGCGGCGGTCGCCATCGATGCGGCCCCCCTGCCCGTCGATCGGCCGCCAGCAAGCGCGGCAAGTTTGCCGACCGCCGCTTTGCTGGGGACCTATGTCGCACGCTTCGACGACAGCGTGGCGCCGGTCTACCTGCAGGACGTTCGGGAATCTCTACCGATTTACGGCGACCAGGCCCTGGCGCATCCGGGATATGTCGCCCGCTTCGGCAATTGGGTGCTGCGGGAGAATGTCGTCCTCGGCCCGTGGATTCACGTGGCGAGCGAAATCCGCAATATGCGCCCCATCGCGATCAACAGCGATTTGGCGGCACGCGCCCGCGTCGCCGACGGCTACGAACGCAAGGGCCACAAATTCACGGTCCTGGACATTCAGTTGTTGGCCGACGACCTGCCGGCAGCCGAAATCCGCCACACGGCCATTTACGAGCCACGGCGACGGGCTGGTTGAGACTACATGCCAGCGCCGACCGCATCCCAATAGGCCTGATTACGCACCAGCACCTGATGGTCGTGATGGAACGCGAGGCACTGGCTGAGCCAATCACTGCCGGCAACCGCCGGCTGCCGCTCACACCGCTCGATGATCGATTTGGCGCGGGATACACCGGCCGAACCCGCCGCCTTGCCGACGCGGCCGCGAACGGACCGCCAAACCGGACCGGCATCGCTGGCACGGGCGGGCAACATATTGATGGCGAGATTAAGTACGCGAGCCGTCACCGTATGCGCGGCGTCGTCATCAACAATACGCGAGCCGATCGCGCGAAGCGGGCCGGCAACGCGTTTCAAGTCTTCGGGCGTATGAGGATCGGCATCGCCAACACGGGGAATCGGCTGGACAGCGGTATTGCGTGCGACTTCCACGGCGACCGGCACGGCGCCGCCGGTCGCGGTCGGTGCCAGCTTAAGACGCACGGCGCTATGGCCTCGGGCGGATGAGAGCACCACACCAGCGTCCGCCGGATGCCGGCTGAGGCTGCCGTCGGGGTGGCGCATAACGATGGTGATATCCTGGTTGCGTAGTGTCCGGTAAGCTGTACCGTGATGTGGTGCATCGCGTCGCTCTTCGAGGCAGAATGCCGTTAGTTCGACTTCGCATTCGGCGCTCGTGCAATGGACCGGAATCGGGCCATTGCTCGCCACCAGCGCCAGCATTTGCGGCGCCGCGATCGCACCAGTGGATGTAATGACAAGAGCCAGGGCCGCTAGCCCTGTTGAAAGCATTGGCCGCATTGCCTGTTCTCCGGTTGTTTCCGCACGGCGTCGAAACGTGAATCGCGCCGGCTGAGTGCCCGTGTCTCCATGATCGGACTGCACCTTGCACGCTGTCAAGTACTGGTAAATGTGTGGCGGCGTTCAATTTTTTGCGCGTCTGGCGGGTCCGGATGCATTTAGGTCGTTGACGGGTACCGTGCCTTCCTGCCTATGATACGCGCCAAGAGGACAGCGATCGGGTGATGAGCCGTGTTCGGATGGTATCCGGCGGCCGGCTGTCCTATGTGTGTGTACGAAATTCTCTTGGGAGGTTTGGATGTATAAGGCCTTAGTCGGTGCCGTTTCCGCGGCATTGCTTGTATCGGCGGCTGCCCTGCCGGTCACAGCGAAGGAACTAAAATGGGCATTTCAGACCGATACGACGCATTTGGACCCGCATGGTCATAATGTGACGTTTTCGGCCGGTTTCTTGGGCAATATTTACGAAGGCCTGGTTCGCCGCAACGAAAAGCTGGAAATCGAGCCGGCGCTCGCCACGAAATGGGAACTCGTCAGCCCGAAGGTTTGGCGTTTTCATCTGCGCAAGGGTGTGAAGTTCCACAACGGCAATGATTTCAACGCCGACGACGTGGTGTTCACGGCCGCAAGAACTTTGCATGATGATTCGTTGGTCAAACGCCGCATGGCGACTGTCGACAAGGTCGTCAAGATCGACGACCACACCGTCGAATTCCACACCAGTGTTCCCAACCCGATCCTGACGGCGGAATGGGAAAACTGGCACATGATGGATAAAGAGTGGGCCGAAGCGAATGGCGCCGTCGCGCCGACGAACCTAAACAAGGGCATCGAGAGTTTTGCCGGCCGTAATGCCAATGGCACCGGCCCGTTCAAGATCGTCGAACGCACGGTCGACGTGAAGACCGTTTTGGTTCCCAATCCGGATTGGTGGGACACGCCGGTCCACAATTTGACCAAAGTGATCATGACGCCGATCACCCAGGACGCGACCCGCGTTGCGGCATTGTTGTCCGGTGAGATCGACATGATGTATCCGGTGCCGGTTCAAGACATCAACCGGGTCAACGCCAACGACGGCACATCGGTAACAGTCGGGCCGGAATTGCGCACCATTTTCCTACTTATGGATCAGCTGCGCGACAACCTGCTCGGCACAGAGGCCAAGAACCCTTACAAGGATATTCGGGTGCGCCAGGCGGTCTATCACGCCATCAACATCGAAGCGATCAAGAAAAAGATCATGCGCGGACTGTCCGACCCGTCATCGATCATGATCTCGCCGAAATTGTTCCCGAAAGGAAACGGCATCAAGCGGTTGGCCTACGACCCGGCCAAGGCGAAAGCGTTGTTGGCGGATGCCGGATATCCGAACGGCTTCACGACGCGGTTCGATTGCCCGAACGATCGCTACGTCAATGACGAGCAGATTTGTCAGGCGATCGTGTCCATGTGGGCGAAGGTCGGCATCAAGGCCAATCTGACGGCACAGCCGAAGGCGAAATATTTCGCGCAGATCGGCCGACCGAACCGGGACTTCCATATTGGTTTGCTCGGTTGGACGCCGGGCAGCTTCGATTCCCACAACGTGTTGTCCAATTTGCACGTCACGTGGAACGAGAAAACCAGCGCGGGCCGGTTCAACTACGGCGATTTCTCGAACGCCCGGGTTGACGAGTTGACCGAAATGATTTTGGTCGAAACCGATGCCGCGAAACGCGACGCGATGATTTTGGAAGCGTACACGATCACCACCGATAACGTGTACTACGTTCCCTTGCACCAACAGGCGTTGGCCTGGGGCAAGCGCGACAACATCGAGATGCGCCAGCGGGCGGACAATCAATTCCGCTTCTATTGGGTCCGCGTGAATTGATCGATTGATCAAGACCGGGTTTCGGCGGCGGCAGCAACTCTGCCGCCGCCGGCTCGCTCTACCAGCACCAATTTGGGAGGCATCACATGATTGCCTTTGTCATTCGCCGTCTTGGGCAATCCATGTTGGTCATGTTTTTCGTCGCACTGACGGCGTTCGGCATGTTCCAATATATCGGCGATCCGGTGAACCAAATGGTTGCCGAAGATGCGACCGAGCAGGAAGTAGAGTTGCTGCGTGAACAGCTCGGCCTCAACGATCCACCGGTTATTCAGTTTTTCCATTTTGCCGTAAAAGCCGCGCAAGGCGATTTCGGTTTTTCCTATCAACACAAACGCCCGGTCGCCGACATGATTTCAGAATCCATGCCGGCGACGATCGAACTGGCGACCACGTCGGCGATATTCGCGCTGCTGGTCGGCGTGCCGCTCGGTGTATACACCGGCCTCCGGCGTTATGGGTTTGCCAGTAAAATGGTCATGACCATTTCGCTGATCGGCATTTCCTTGCCGACTTTCCTGATCGGTATCCTGTTTATCTATTTGTTCGCGGTGATCCTCGGTTGGCTGCCCTCGTTCGGCCGTGGCGACGTGGTCCATTTCGGCAGTTGGTCGACGGGATTCCTGACGGTTACCGGGATCAAAGCCATCATCATGCCGGCGGTGACACTCGGCCTGTTCCAGATGACTTTGATCCTGCGGCTGGTGCGTTCCGAAATGTTGGAAGTGCTGCGCACCGACTACATCAAATTCGCCCGCGCCCGCGGCCTCAACAATCGGGCGGTGCATTTCGGTCATGCCCTAAAGAATACCCTGGTGCCGGTGATCACCATTACCGGGTTGCAGCTCGGCTCGCTTATCGCCTTCGCCATCATCACCGAGACGGTATTCCAATGGCCCGGCATGGGCCGCCAGTTCCTGCAGGCCATCCAGGAAGTGGATATTCCTTTCATGTCGGCCTATCTGGTGCTGATCGCGTTCTTCTTCGTCATCATCAACCTGGTGGTCGACCTGCTGTATTATGTGGTGGATCCGCGGCTGCGGATCGATCGGACGAAGGTCGCCGGTCATGGCTGAAATCACATCCGGAGAATTGCGTCATCGCCGCGGCTTGCTCGGTGGTGTCTATCGGGCGATGGATAGCGACATCGCCTATTCGTTTCGCAAGTCGCCGATCACCGTTGCCGCGACGATCGTGACGATCTTCATTATCGTCTGTTCCGTTTTCGCGCCGATCATAGCGCCGCACGATCCGTTCGACGTGGCCTCGATCGATTTGATGGACGGCGAATTGCCGCCATCGTGGGATGTGGAAGGCGACCCCCGGTTCCTGCTCGGAACCGACAATCTCGGCCGCGACATCCTGTCGACCATCATCTACGGCTCGCGCATATCGTTGTTGGTCGGCTTCGCCAGCGTCGCCCTTGCCATGGGGCTCGGCATCGTGCTCGGCCTGATCTCCGGTTATCTCGGCGGCGCCGTCGACGCCTTCATCATGCGCATCGCCGAAATCCAGCTCAGCCTGCCAACGATCTTGGTGGCTTTCCTGTTGGTCGGCATCATCCGTGGTTACTTGCCGCCGGACCAGCACCACCAGGTCGCAATACCGGTGTTGATATTGGCGATCGGCCTGTCCAATTGGGTACAGTTTGCCCGTACCGTGCGCGGCTCGACCCTGGTCGAACGGAACAAGGAATATGTCCTGGCGGCCCGGGTGATCGGGCTGAAGCCGTTCGTCATCATGATCCGCCACGTGCTGCCCAACGTCATGGGACCGGTGCTGGTGATCGCGACCATCGGCTTGGCCACGGCGATCCTGACCGAAGCAACCCTCAGCTTCCTCGGCGTCGGGGCGCCGCCGACGGAACCCTCGCTCGGCGTCTTGATCAATGTCGGCCAAAACTATCTGTTCTCGGGACTCTGGTGGATTACCATCTTTCCCGGCATCGCCTTGGCCGTGTTGGTGCTTGCCGTGAATTTGTTGGGTGACTGGCTGCGTGACGCGCTCAACCCGAAACTGCGCTAGAGGCATCCGGTGATCGCCAACAATCCGCTTTTGCAAGTCAAGAATCTGCGGGTCGAATTTCCGACCCGCCGAGGCACTTTGGTGGCAGTGGACGACGTATCCCTGCATATTAATCCCGGCGAGGTCCTGGGTGTGGTCGGTGAATCCGGTGCCGGGAAATCAATGACCGGGACCGCCATCATCGGCTTGTTGGAACCGCCGGGGCGTATTGCCGAGGGAGAAGTTTGGCTCGACGGCCGGCGCATCGACCAGTTGCCGTATGACGAAATGCGCAAAGTGCGGGGCCGCGAGATCGGCGCCATTTTCCAGGATCCACTGACCAGTCTAAACCCACTTTACACGGTCGGCTATCAATTGACCGAAACCATTCAGACCCACTTGCCGAGGTCCGAGCGCCAGGCCCGTGCCCGCGCCGTCGAATTGCTGCAGGAAGTCGGCATTCCGGCGGCCGAAGAGCGCATCGACCATTACCCGCACCAGTTCTCCGGCGGCATGCGCCAGCGGGTGGTGATCGCCTTGGCGCTCTGTGCCGAGCCGAAGCTGATCATTGCCGACGAACCGACGACGGCGTTGGACGTCTCGATCCAGGCGCAGATCATTTCACTGCTGAAGCGGCTTTGCCACGAGCACGGCACCGCGGTCATGTTGGTCACCCACGACATGGGCGTGATTGCCGAAACCGCCGACCGGGTGGCGGTCATGTATGCCGGCCGCATTGCCGAGATCGGCCCGGTGCAAGACGTCGTCAAGCGCGCCAAACACCCATACACCCACGGTCTGATGGGCTCCATACCAACCATTGGCCATCACGTCGACGCCTTGACGCAGATCGAAGGATCGATGCCGCGGTTGACCGAAATTCCGACCGGCTGTGCGTTCAACCCGCGCTGCCCCAAGCGTTTCGATCGCTGCTCAGCCGACAGGCCGGACCTGATGCCGGCTGAATTGTCGGAGGTTGCCTGTTGGTTGTTCGATCAGGCCAAGACGGAGGTAGCGGTCGGTGAGTGACACCATGGTCGCAGCGAAAAGCGGCACGGCCGACGGTGACAGCATGCTCGCCGTTTCCGATCTGAAACGCTATTTCGACGTATCGCCGCCGCTGCTCAACCGCATCATCGAGCGTAGCGGCCGCCGTATCGTGCGGGCCGTGGACGGCGTCAGCTTCACCATTGAACCCGGCGAGACCTTCAGCCTGGTCGGTGAATCCGGCTGCGGCAAATCAACCGTCGCCCGTTTGGTGGTTGGCCTCTACCAACCGACTGCCGGCTCCATTGAATTCGAAGGCACAAAATTAAACACGGCCAGAGAGCGTGCCCGCAACATCGCAATTCAGTCGCGCATGCAAATGATCTTCCAAGACCCCTATGCCTCGCTCAACCCGCGCTGGCGGGTCATGGACATCGTCGCCGAGCCGATGCGGGCACTCGGTTTGGCGTCCGACAAATGGGAAGTACAGGAACGCGTCGGTCAGCATCTGACGGAAGTCGGCCTGTCGCCGACCGATGGCGAGAAATATCCCCACGAATTTTCCGGTGGCCAACGCCAGCGTATCTCGATCGCCCGGGCGCTTGCCGGCAGGCCGGATTTTCTGGTTTGCGACGAACCGACTTCGGCCCTCGATGTGTCCGTCCAGGCCCAGATCCTCAATCTCATGAAGGAACTGCAGCGCCGCCTCGGCCTGACCTATTTGTTCATCTCCCACGACTTGGCGGTGGTCTATCACATTTCGACCAAGGTCGGCGTGATGTATCTCGGGCGCCTAGTGGAATGGGCCGAGACCAACGTCCTGTTCAACCAGCCGCGCCATCCCTATACGCGCATGCTGCTGGACGCCATCCCGGACCTGGACATGTCCGGCCGGGCCCGGACCCCGGTCGCCGGCGAAGTACCAAGCCCGATCGATCCGCCGTCGGGTTGCCCGTTCCATCCGCGCTGCCCGGCCGCCAATGACCGCTGCAGCGCCGAGATGCCGGCAATGATGGCCCACGACGCGAGCCACGTCGCCTGCCACGCCGTCGAGGAAGGCCGGCTATAGCCGCGGGCGGCTCAGCCCCGCGCAACTTACTCCGCCAAGTCGTACGGAAAGACGACGCGCCACTCCGTCTTCATGTCGATGACGCTCCAGTTGCTGCTGCTATTGGCCATGTCGAGGGCCTTGTCCAACTTGCCGATATGCGATTTTCGGTCGTACGCCCATTCCCGCTCCGCGTCGGTGTGGTGGACTAGCAGACCGAGCCGCCGGCCCTCTCCAGCCGTTGACCATTGTATCATATGCAGGTCACCATCGGAGTTCCCGCCGGCCAGGATCGGGCGTCGGCCAATGACCCTGTCGATGGCAATCGGCTTGCCCGGCCCATCGTCGAGGAACGCAAGGCCCGGCTCCTTCATGACCGTCGGCATACCATCGACGACTTTGTAGGAGGCTTCGCCGGTGCTACCGATGACTTGCTCGGGCGGGATGCCGTAGGCTTCCTCGACAAACACCCGCATGAAATGAATGCCGCCGCCGGAAACGATATAAGTCTTAAAGCCGCTATCGCGCAAATAGCTGAGCAATTCCAGCATCGGCTGATAGATCATTTCGTCATAGCGTCTGCCCGCCTTTTTGTGCCGCGTCTCCTTCAACCATCGCGCGACCTTGGCCTGGTAGCCAGCCACGTCGATGCCCGAATGGGAGGCCGAGACGACTTCCAGCAACCCTTTCGTACCGGTCGCCAGCAAGGCCGGAAAATCGCCGGCCGCGGCTGCCTTCAACGCCGGCGACTTGGCCATGGACGGATCGGCTTTTGCCATTTCGGCGACCCGATCGACGGCGAACAGCAGTTGAAAGTAAGCCGGTTGTTCCGACCACAACGTTCCGTCGTTGTCGAAGACAGCGATCCGCTCAGCCGGCGTGCGATAATCCGCGCCGCCGATTTCCGTGACGGCCTCGACGAATTCGACGATGGCGGTTTTCGATGCGCCTGCGCGCCAAGACGGCAGCGGGTCGGCCAGTGCCAGGCCCGGGGCCAACAGAATTACGAGACTGAGCCACAGATATTTCATTGCAAGTGCCTTTTTCATCTAGATTTATGGCGGCTGACGGGCATCAACGCCGCCCGTCAACCGCCGGTTCGCACTGTGTCAGTGCTAGTTCGAACCGAAACTTTGTTCCAATTTCTCCATCACCTGATCGATGCCAAAGCTCGCCGCTTTCTGGCGCGGCGGGTATTCCTTGAACGACGACAGGAATTGTCCGACATAGGCTTGCGCCGGCACGTAGGCGTAGACGCGATCCAGCATCCAGTCGTAGTAGGTGTTGGAGGTCAGCTGCGCCCGCTCGTATGGGTCACGCCGCAGGTTGAAAAGCAGCGGCAGCCGCAACGTCGTAAAGGGATTGGCCCAAAGCGCCAACGTACCCGTCTCACGCTGCTCCATGAAGACGACTTTCCAATCGTTATAACGCAACGCCGTCAAGTCGCCGTCATCGGAGAAATAGAAAATCTCCTTACGCGGGCTCACATCGGTCTTGCCGGTCAACATCGGCAACATGTTGTAGCCATCGAGATGAACCTTGAATTGACGACCGATGGCTTCGTGGCCGGTCAGGAGTTTTTCTTTAACCCCGTCATCGCCGGCGGCGGCCAAGAACGTCGGCAGCCAATCCATGTGATGGACGATCTGGTTGCTGATACTGCCTGGCTCGACATTGCCGGGCCACCGAACCATCGCCGGCACCCGCCAGGCGCCTTCCCAGTTGGTGTTCTTCTCACCGCGGAACGGCGTCATGCCGGCATCGGGCCACGTGTTCATATGCGGACCGTTATCGGTTGAGTACAAAACGATGGTGTTGTCGGCGATGCCCAGTTCGTCCAGTAGATCGAGCAGCTGGCCGACGTGCCTGTCGTGCTCGACCATGCCGTCGGCATACTCGTCTTGGCCGGAAACGCCGCGCAGTTCCGGTTTAACATGGGTGCGAAAATGCATGCGTGTACCGTTCCACCAGGTAAACCACGGCTTACCGGCGGCGGTTTGCTCTTTGATGAAGCCCATCGCCGCCGCGACGGTTTCGTCGTCTACGGTTTCCATGCGTTTTTTGGTCAAGGGGCCGGTATCTTCGATGGCTTGGCTACCGTCGGCGTTGGCCGTGCTGTGAATGACGCCGCGCGGCCCGAACCGCTTCTTGAATTCCGGGTTCTTGGGATAGTCCTCGTGCTCTGGTTCCTCCTCGGCGTTGAGGTGATAGAGGTTACCCAGAAACTCGTCAAAACCGTGGTTTGTCGGCAGGTGCTTGTCCTTATCGCCGAGATGGTTCTTGCCGAACTGGCCGGTGCTGTATCCCTGCACTTTCAGCAGCGCGGCTATGGTCGGATCCTTGGTATGCATCCCGAGGTCGGCACCGGGTAACCCGACCTTCGACAAACCGGTGCGGTAAACGCTCTGGCCGGTGATGAACGATGCCCGCCCGGCGGTACAGCTTTGTTCGCCGTAATAGTCCGTGAACGTCATGCCTTCCTTGGCGACGCGGTCGATGTTCGGCGTGTGGTAGCCGACCATGCCCTTGGTAAAGGTACTGATGTTCGACTGGCCGATGTCATCGCCCCAAATGACTAGGATATTAGGCTGCTTGTCCTGGGCCAAAGCGGGCAAGGCCAACGCGGCGACCGCTATACCAAGAACCGCCGCTCGAAATCTCTGTCTTCGCATGTCTTTCTCCTAGGTTGTGACCACCAAAAAAGCTGTTGTCGGCTTAGCCGGCTGTCATGGTTTCTGTTTGCGCATGATTGATTTGATTTCCGCTTCCAGCTCGCTGACGAGCGTTCGATAGTCGTCTGCCCGCCGTCCCGAGCCGTGGGCTGGCGAACTCCAAAATTTCAATGCCTTGGCCGCCTCTTCATAGTCCTCACACAGTTCCCTAAATGACGGATTTGTTTTCATTAGACGGTGGATCGCCTCCGCGCGCCCTTCAAAACGTTCGTATAAGTTATCGAACCGGTTCACGGTTTCGTCTGCTTATTGGCCATTCAGCGATCGGGAACTTTCGGTTAGAATTTAAACGCACTGGACGGACGCCAGTGAAGTACGAACATGTTCGTACAGATATTTGGATAAAGGGATTCATGCCGAAATGGTTGTAGTGTATGCGGTTATGCTGCTTGACGTCGCCGCCACAGGCCTATGGTTCAGGCTAAGGAGAACAGGTTCACCATGGATGTGATTGCCTTAGATGGTAAACGGCAGGAACAACCGTCGCCGGGCGAGGTGCAGGCGCAGCTCCGGCGCATCCTCGACAGTAACGGCTTTACGCCGCGCGACCAGCGCCGGAAGTTCCTCCGCTATGTGATCGAGGAGACTCTGGCCGGCCGCGCCCGCTCGCTGAAGGGCATCGCGATCGCGATGTCGGTCTTCGATCGGGATGAAACGTTCGATCAGCAGACCGATCCGATCGTACGGCTGGAGGCGCGTCGGCTGCGCCGTGATCTGGATAGCTATTACGCCACCGCCGGCCGCGACGATCCTATTCGCATCTCGATTCCAAAGGGCGGTTACGTGCCGATGTTCGCGTGGCAAGAATCTACCGAGCGCAAGAGTGAAATCGGGCTTTTGGCCATGCCGAAGGGTCCGTCGATCGCCGTGCTGCCGTTTCTGCATTTGAGCGGCGACACCGCCCGGCAATATGTTTGCGACGGTATCACCGAACAGATCACAACGGATCTCACGCGCTTCCACGACCTCTGGATTTTGCCGCTCGGCTCAGTGCAGCGATACAAGTCCGGTTTAACCGATCCGCGAGAGTTGCACCGTGAGTTTGGCGCCAATTACGGCCTGGAAGGCAGCGTTCTCGAAATCGACCAGGATATTCGCATCACGGCGCGATTGATTGACGTGGAAAATGCGCGTTACATCTGGGCCAAAAGTTACGATGCCACCTTCACGCCGACGAACATCTATGAAGTCCAGGACGCCATTACCCGCGAAGTGGTCGGGAACCTGGCTGGGAAATACGGCGTTCTCGCGCAAAAACACATGGCGCAAGCCAAACGCAAGCCGCCGGATAGCCTCGACGCCTTTGATTGCGTGCTGCGCTACTACGACTATCAGGTGTCCATGGACACGGGACAACATGCCGATGTGAAGGCGAGCCTGGAACAGGCAGTCTCGCTTGCCCCGGAATATGCGGAGGCCTGGGCTGTACTCGCTAACGTCTATATGCAGGAAGTTCGTTTTATGCTGGACAGCCCCGAGGCGCGGCAGGAGTCATTGGCAAAGGCTAGGTCTGCCGCCAGACGCGCGATCGATCTGGATCCGACGGATCCTACCGGACATATCATGCTTTCCAACTTGTTTTTCACCGAGGGCGATCTTGTCGGTTTTGTCCAAGAGGGCGAGGCAGCGCTCCGTCTCAACCCAAACAACTGCAACGCGCTTGCTCACTACGGCCTCCGGTTGGCCTTTTCCGGCGAATGGGATCGTGGCATGCCGTTGGTCAGAAAGGCCTTTGCGCTCAATCCTGTTCACCCGCATTGGTACCGCTTTCCGGAAGTTGCCTACCATTTCGATCGCGGCGAATTCGACCAGGCGCTCGGGGAATTGGACAAGATGGATATGCCCAACTTCATATGGAGTCACATTTTCCGCGTCGCAAGCCTGGGCCAACTGGCGCGGTCGACCGAGGCAACAGCTGCAGCCAATGCCCTCCTCGACTTGATGCCGGCTTTTGCCGAAGAAGCCTTGAGCCTCATTAAGGTCTGGCAATTCGCCGATCCACTGCGGCACAACATAGTCACGGGTCTGCGCGAGGCCGGTCTCGACATAAACGGTTAGTGCCGATCGCTCTCCAGCAACTTGTTGGTAAGGTCCTCGGAAAATACAGTCTGCAAAGTCGATCGCATGGCCGGATTGCGCGCCAACAATGCTTTCAGCGCCGGTCTGGGCCAGCGCACCACGCGTGTTGGACACAAGGTCGAGACCGTCGCCGTGGCGCCGCCGCCGCGAATAAAACTGATTTCGCCGACGAAGCTGCCATCCCTTAGGCGGCGCGTACCACCACCCGATAGTTCGACTTCGACCTCGCCATTGTAGATTAGGATGACGTCATCAACCTCCTTGCCGGCTTCCGTCAGCAGATCGCCCTCCTTGGTGGTCTGCCAATTGCAGATGCGCATCAGCTTCATGAACTCGACCGGCGCGAAAGTGCGAAAAATCGTCTGGTAGAGCTCGCGCTCGTCTTCTGAGAAATTGACGCCACGGCGTTCGATGATCAGCCGAATGCTCCACGTTAGGTTGATGCAAATGAACACCGACTGCCAAAAGATCGCGATAAAATTGGGTTCAACCGCACCAAAAAAACTAAAGGTGATGTTGGCGCTGGAGGCGCAGACGGCGAGAATGCGCAACAACAAAATATCGCGAAACAAAAACCCGGCCGCCGCCAGCATGTAGGACAGATGGCCGATAAAGTGAAAGACCGTCAGGCCCTGGAAGAACTCGGCGAAGGGAAGTTCCTGGGATGTCATGGCAAGCCTCCTGCCCGGCCGAGCCCGGCCTTTGTCGGTGTTTTATGGATTATGGTTATGGCGCGGTACACAATATACGCGCGATCTGCGGCGCCGCCTGACGCGCGCGTTCTCGCAATGCGGTTTCCGACAAACTGCCAAGCGGATGGTCCAGCACCACATAGGGATAATCCGGCAACGCGCGGATCGCGGCGATTTCTTTGACCGTTGGAATGAATGGTTCGGTTACCAGAACCGCCGTTGGCAGGCCACGATCGTCCAACTCGATGCCGTCATGCAAACTGCACGAACTGCACGAGCCTCAGTCGCCGTTACCGGTGATGACCGCATCGCAACGGCCAAAGAGGCCATCCAAAGTCGCGGCGGCGCAATTGTTGCTGGCCGAGAGTTTGGCGTCTTCGATCACGCCTTTCACGCCGTAATCTGTGCTGAGCTCTTCGCCGATCATGGCGAGAAGGCGACTGGCATTGGCCTTGCCATTGGACAACAGACCGATGGTCTTGCCCGCAAGACTGTCGAGCCGTGGCGCCATTCGCGCGGCGACGACTTCGGCCGACTGTACCGGATTGAGAAATCGGATGGTCATGGCATTGCTTCTCCTTCAGAATGCGACCTCGCAGAGTGTGCAAGTCTGTTCGATCGCCTTGGTCTGGAACAGCGACGAACGCGCCCGGCTCCACGATGGAATGAATGCGGAATGGCCGCCCGCGGCACCACCGGCCACGACAAGCAAGATGTCGTCCGGCGACAACCCGCGGTGCAGCAGACACTCCTCGCCCGCGGCAATATCCCGGGCGACCGCCCTGTAGCGGTCGGCATCGGCATCGGAATAACCGGCCTCGCGGAGCGTGTCGCGTATACCGGGCTCGATCAGGCGGTCGGCATAGCCGGCGGAGATCTTGCCGGTACGCCACAATTCGCTCAACGGTTGGGTCGCATGCTCGAATAGGAAAGATTTCACCTCGGCCTTGCTCCAGCCGCTTTGACCGATGATCGCGGCATGTTCGGGCGCCAGTATCAATGCCGACTGACCAAAGGTGAAGGCACCGATGCTGGCCATCTCTCGGGCCATGCAGTAAAGCAGTTCTTCGGCCTCGCCGCTGTCGTGGTTTTGAATGCCGTGCGGCGCCTCCCCGGCAAACACGGTGACGGTGCTGGCCATTGCGTTGAAGCCCCGCTCCACATGCAGGGGCTCCCAGGGGCTTGCTGCTTCGGCCTCGGCGATGCAGTAGCTGTATTTCCCGGCGTGACCCAATGTCGACTTATCCAGCACTCCAGGCCTGGCGCCGGCGACATTCATCAGGACCAGCCGAACCGCCCGGCCGATCGTCGCGTTGGCGCGGTTGCCGGGGCCGAGCACATTGACGCCACTGTTCATGCCCAATTGATCGCGAACCGGGCCGTTGACCACGACAAAAGGCGCGGCGCCGCCGGTTGATGTGATCGAACCATGGAAGTTGTAAGCCGGCACGGCCATGGCCTGCACTATGGCGACCACCACCGGCATATAGTCGGGCCTGCACCCGGCCATCACCGTATTGATGGCAACCTTCTCCGCCGTCAAAGCCCGGTTTCGGGTCGGGATCACGCACAATACGTCATTCGGCTGCAAGCCCATTTCATCCAGAAACATGCCAACGCGTTCCGGCGTTGGCGGCACGATCGGCAGGCCGTCGGTCCAATCCTGTTCGAAGAAGTATTCCTGCAAGGCGATCGGATCATCGGCTTCGCCGATTTCCGACGCAAACTGATGTGGCGCCATGAATCTCTCCCGTCCCGGTATTCTAAGTCGAAGCGCGGCGCGACAGAAGACGCCGCGACATCACACCTCATTGCGGCCGGCATCGGCTTCGGCTAGGACAGGATCGCTGCATTCACTTCTGTCGCCGGGCTTTCATCATGCGCCTCGCCAAGTCCCATATCGACGTTGGCCTGTTTTCCAACCAACGGGACGCGCAGTTGGCGTTTTGGCAACAAGACGTCGGCTTGCCGTTCAATCACATGGCCAAACTCGGCGGCGGCGTGCAACAGCATCGCCATGATTTGCTGGGGTCGGTGCTGAAAATGAACCACGCCCGCGCTCCGCTGGCCGCCGGGACTCCGACGGGACTTGCCGAATTGATGATTGCCCGACCGGGTCTGACCGAGCCAAATTCGCTGGAGGATCCCGATGGCAACGCGGTGCGGCTTGTACCGGCCGGCCACGACGGCATCACCGGGATCGCCGTTGGCATCACTGTCGCCGATCTGAACGCGGCCCGGGCTTTTTACGGCGGCGCGTTGGAATTGCCGGAAGTGCCCGGCAACGGTTTTCGCTGTGGAGATTCTTTGCTGTTTCTCAGACACGATCCTTTGGCCAAGCCGGTTGGCGCCATGCGGGCACTTGGTTTCCGGTACTTGACCATACAGATCTACGACGTCGAAGCCGCTCACAAAGCGATACTCGGACGCGGCGGCACCGAAGGCGCCCCGCCCCGCCGCTTTGGCGACACGGCCTATGTATCGTTCGTACGCGATCCCGACGGCAACTGGATCGAAATATCGCAACGCGCCGAATTGACCGGCCCAATCGACGCTTAGGCCGCTAGCCTGCCGCGGCGCTGATCGGGCCGAGCCGAACCAGATTGAAATGGACGGCAACACGGTGACTAGATTGACAATAAAGGTTGGCTCCAAAAGCCGGTTTGTTTCGGCGATGGCTACGGCAGTAAGTCATTCCGCCAGCGATGAGAACTAATCCGAACCATTCAATGGTTTTTGAACCGGCGCTGTGTCCATTAACAAGTTACCTAGTGAAGTTAGCTTATGCTTGGTAAATAAGGCGTATCGTTTTTTAAGATGATTACTAATCGCAGAAAACATCTGTCCGACTACCAATACAGACAATATTACTAATCCCGCAATTAACATAGTATTTATTACACTAATAATTGAGTATAATTCCAAATTAAGAACGTTACCAACTGTCTCATTATTAAAGTATTCTTTAATTTCTGTAGATTTATCATAAAAAACGCCAATAAATATCAATGATAGAATAATATACCAACCAAAAATGGCTTGCATATTGCCGGATTCTTCATTTTTTTCTTTTAGCAATCCCTTTAATTCCAAACTCGATAGTAAAAAGTAATAGGAATCTAATGGCAATTTTATTTCCTTCACTATTTGCCGAGAGAGTCGGACTTTCCGGAAGAACATAAATTTTAGTTCGTACCGTCTAAAATAGGAAAGGATCGTGAATTCCGTCGTTGAAAGATTCTTAAGTTGATCCAACAAAAGGTCCGCATAGGGTTGACCCGAGACGATGCGGCCATAGAGCGCATGCCAAGCGGCACACAGTTCGCTGTCATCACAGGAGACGTAAGATACGCTGTCCATCCATTGTTGCAGTTGGCGGCCGGACTGCGCAGATGTCGGCTGGATATTTTTTGTCTCGTCGTTTTCCGTGACTGTACTGAGATGATCGAATAGGTTTGATTGGCGGGCTTCATCCGCGTCCTCGAATATACGCTCTACGCGTTCCCTTAGCCTCGCCCCTAACAGTTCGGCCGTCGGTTGAAATACCGCATTCAATGCCGGAAGCATAGTGTAGCCTTTAACCGCAGAGGCGGCGGTTTTGGGATCTTCGTTGGCATCTCCCAGTTCCGGCATATCTTTCATGGGGAGTCTCAGTCTGGATGTACAACAGGTTAGACTGCACACGCGTCCGACGCATGTCAAACTCGGCGGCTCGGGAGGCACTTCGGCCCGGTCGACACTCAGACTGTTAGCTAACTGCAGTGCAGACCCGGGCGAGCCAGTCGGCATCGAGATGGACCGCCCGTTGCTCATTGCGCGCGGCCATGACGTCTCGCGCTTTGTCCGGTTGCCCGGCATGCAAATGAGCGGCAATGAGGCTGTCGATTACCACGTCCCTTTGCGCGTGACTGCCGCCGATGCGGTCCAAATCCTCAAGACTGGCTGCTAGATGCAAGACCGCCGCCGTGTAATCGCCCCGGCCGAGGGCGGCTATGCCTGCACAGATGGTCGCCACGACCTTACCCGGCGGCTGACGTCCGTCTGCGACCAAGGCGTCAACACTTTCCAGATGACGCGCCAGCGCGGCCTGGTCGCCGGCCGTGGCCAGCGCCATTGCGGTGTGCACGTTGACGAAGGCAAGGCCGGCATCAGGAAAATGCCGTAGCGCATAGTCGGCGGTCGCCCGATCGGCCGCGACGCCGGACGGATGGCCATAGATCTGCGCGCGCCAAAGATACGCCGCGTTGTCGACCAGGGTGAACATCGGCACTGCTTGGCTGGCGTCGGGTTGGATATGCGCATCGTAGACCGCCGCCGCGCGCGCGGTGTCGCCCATTTGGAACGCGAACAGCGCGAGGTGCCAGGCAATGTGGCAGTGCAGCGGACTGGCGCTGTCGTAAGTCGGCAGCCAATCGGTGATAAACTGCGCGCCGGCCTCGGCCTCGCCGGTTTCGTAATAGCCGTGGGCTCGGGCGTGCGCGGCATGGGCATTCTGCGGATTGCCCACCAGCGCCTGTTCAAGCAAATCGATACCGTGACGGCAATTCCCCGTTTCCACATGCGACCAGCCGAGATAGGTCAAAAACCACCAATCCGTGCCCCAATGCGGTGCGAGGCGCTCGAGCAGGTCGCGCTGCGCGGTATGGTGATCGGCCCGGCCACTGAATCCAAACAAACCATAGACACCAAGCGCCAGCGACAAAGGCAACGCGTCGCGCGGATGGGCGTCCAAGTACGTGGTTAGGGCGGCGAAGGCGTCAGCGCCCCTGCCCTCGATCACCAGGGCGACGATTTCTACGTGATTGCGTTCGCGCTCGCCGCAGGTGCCGGCCAGTCCGCGTGCGGTTGCTGCCGCCTGTTGCGCCTCCGGGCCGCGGGCAGCCATCTGCAAGGCGCGGGCCCGGGCGATGTGCGCCAAGGCAAAATCCGGGTCGGCAGCACACGCCGCATCGAGCGCCTGCCCGGCCCCGAGATTGGCTGAAAGCAGGCCGTCGATGCCGGCGATGTAGTGAGCCACAGCGTCGTCGGAAGTCGACGACAAGGACTGATCAAACCGGTCTTTCAACATGACGCAGATTCCCTTTATTCCACCAATTTTTGGCTGTTTCGCGTAGGTCGACGATCGCCTGAAATCCTATTAGATGCAACTTCATACCGATTAAACCGATTGTTTACGCCGTCTACATAAAATTGACACGACTTAACGCTCGATCAACCAAATCGTAAATCGGGCGTGCCTTTAAAAACCTTTGAAGCGCGGTCAGTGATGCACTATTTGAACGCCTTTCAGCGTCAGTTCCGGCTCAGTCGTACGTCGGTGCGCGTGCCGGACGACTGGCGCACCGAACAAGTGAACGATTGGGTTCTGCAGGCGCATCCGAGCTTGACCATCGTGCCCATTGTTTCAACCGGCAACGACACCATCGGCTGGGTATTGGGCCATCTCATCGACTTGGACGCCGGCCGCCGGGTCGAACAATCCCTAACGTTGAATTTGGAACCGGCCAGCGATGATGGTGCCAAACACCACGTCATTGCTAAGGCCGCCCGCCAGTGGGCCGGTTCCTACCTGCTGATAACAGTCGACGGCACCTTCAACCGGGTATACCCGGATGTCGGCGCGACGATGCCGTCGGTCTATGACGCCGATAATGCCGCATTCGGCTCAACCGCGGCGATGCTGTTGACGCCGGAAGCCTTCAAATCCCAATGCGACCAGAGCCTGATCGCGGCCGCCAACGTCGCCGGCGACGGTTGGCTGCCGTTCGGCACCACCGCACATCCGGGGATCCGGCGCCTGCCGCCCAATCATTACTTCGACCTCGACCGTTGGTCGGCGCACCGCCATTGGCCGGATTTTCCAGTCGAAATCTCAGAAGACACGGACACGGCGTCCGCACGGGCCGCCCTTCTGATGCGGCAAACCGCGGATGCGCTAGGCCAAAGCTGGGGCCTGACCGTACCGCTGACAGCCGGTGTTGATTCCCGAACTGTGTTGTCAGGCTGTGCCGGTCAGACGAACAACCTCAACGCTTTTACGATGCGCATCGATTCCTACTCGGCGGACGAAATCCTGGCCGTCACCATGGCGAAGGAACAAGGCCTCGATCATGTGGTCTTGCCAGCCGAATACACGACCCCGGAGGAGCAAGCCGCCTGGCATGAGCGCGTTGGCCATTGTTCCGGCGGCAGCCATATGCGGTTGCACCGCACCATGGAAAACCTCGACCTGCAACGGGTTGTTTTGACCGGCCTTGGCGGTGAAATTTTCCGGGCGACGAAATGGAAAGACAGCGACCGGCCGGACGACACGTTGACGCCGGAGCAAGTCCTGATGCGGCTGGACCAGCCCCAGCACGCAACCCTATTGGCCGGTGCCAAAGCCTGGCTGGCCTCGCTCGACGGCCGCGATGCGTTGACGACCCTCGACCTGCTCGAAGCCGAGCAACCGGTCGCCTGCCGGGTTGCCTCCCAGCTCTACGGGCCGGCTTTCGTCTACTACGACTTCCATCTGTTTCTACAGCGTCAGATTACCGATATCGGTCTGACCTTGCCGCCCGACTACCGGCGTAGTGGTCAGTTCTGCCGCGACATTATCGAGCACAATTGTCTAGAGCTGAACGCCTATCCGACCAACAGCGTCGGCGGCCTTGGCGATGGCTACATCCTGCTGCGCAAGCTCTTTGATCGCCGCCGGTTGATCCGCGCCGCGCGCAAGCTCGCCTCTTAAGGCGTCATTGTTCACGTAATTCTGCACTTCCCGACGAAATGATCGTTCCGTTCACGAGGGGTCAATTTATCGGGACCAGCGGCACGTAGTCATTCACATTACGGGCAGAGAGCTTCTATCCTGATAGGGGGGGTGGCTGATCCGGGTGTTCATTTCACCGGATCGACTGCGTCCCGAGACACTAAGTGCCCTACATTTCGTACAGCAAATTATGGGCGATTGAATTTCGCCCGAATTCGTGGCCGTGACCCAAGACACCATGAAAACAATAGGGAGGAGACAGTTATGGACTCAACAGTACGATTGCTTCACCACCCGACCTCGCAGCCCTGCCGGGCGGTTCATCAGCTCATGCTCGAAAACAGCATTTCGTTCCAAGACGAGGTCGTCGATTTAATCGAGGGCGCAAACGAAGAGCAAAGCTTCAAGGATCGCTATAACCCGACGGGGCAAGTGCCGATCCTTTGCGACGGCGATTTCGTTGTTTGGGAGAGCTCGGCTATTGCGTTCTACTTAAACGAAAAATTCGACCTGCCGGGCAACTGGTTCGGGTCGACGATGCAGCAAAGGGCGATCGTTCAACAATATTTACACTGGCATTCCACCTATCTTCGCCGCGGCGCCGGCGCGTTCTTTTACACCCATTTTGCCGAATGCATTTGGGGCAAACAGGATTACTCGAAGGAAATCGAAAAAGGCCGCTACACGCTCGACGAGTCGCTGGTGCTGATGGAGGCTTGGTTGTCCAAAAGCCCGTATCTTTGCGGCGACGAGATCAGCTTTGCCGATTTGATGGGCTACCACGAGTTGGTTTCCCATGTCGCGGGTGCCATCCTCTCGGACGTCGACTGGCAGGTCTATCCCAAGGTCAAGGCGTGGTACGATACGATATCCGCTCGGCCTCATTCCGAAGCAGTGAGCGAGATGATCATGCAGGTTGGTGCGGCGCGCTTGGCCGGCCACCTCATTCCCATGAACCGGACATCGTCGTTGGCAAAGGGAACCGAGATCACACCCGGCAATCCCTATTAGCGTTCGCCTTACCGCCGGACCGCCGCAGCGATCTGGTTCAGCGATGGCCGGGCGATGAGGAACAGCGCCGCGACATAGGACGCGGCACCCATGACCATCAGCGCGACCAGCACCACGATTGCCGGCGCCTGACCGCTGACAAGGCTTTCCGCGGCCAGGATGCAGGCTGCCATGAAGGACGTCGCCGCCGCCGCCGGGATCATGCTCTTGCAATAATCGACGACACGCAGGCCGATGATGCGTTTCGCCAGATAAAGTCGGAACGGCAGCAGGATAATGGGCACCGCGGTGGTCGCAACGACGATGCCATAGAAGCCAAAGCCAAAGCCGATGGCGCCGCCGCACAAGGCGAGGCGGAGGCATATCGTCAGGGTGGCGATGTTCAGGACCAGGCCGGCGCGGCCGACGGCGCGCATCGCCGTGGTCAGGAACAGACCCGACGGAATTGTGAAGCCGTAAAGGCAGAGGATCGGCAAAATCGAGCCAAGCTCCTGCCACTCCGCCTTCAACAGCACGCTGATCAGCCAATCCGACACCAAGGCAAGCCCGGCAAACGCGGGAAAAGCGGTCAGGCTGGCGAAATGGGTGGCGTTCTTCAACGCCCGGCAAAGCTCTTCGGTGTCGTCCTGCACTTTGGAGAACGCCGGCAGCGCCACGTTGTTGATGACGCCCATCAGGGTCTGCTGGATACCGCCGAATATCCGGAGCGCCATGCCGTAGAGGCCGAGGGCGGTGGCACCAAGAAACAAGCCGACCAAGGTTCTGTCGATTTGCTTGCCGCATGCGGTAATGATGTGGCTGCCCATGCTTTTGTAGCTGAAACCGGCGATGTCGCGATAATGCGAAACTGAGAACCGCGGCCGCGGCAGCCAGCGGTCTTGGATCGCCAAACAGAGATAATCGAGCGTCGGCATGCAAATCTGAAAGGCCAGCAGGCTCCAGATGCCGTAATCCATGAGTGCCAAAGTGATCGCCAGGATCGCCGAGCCGCCGTAAGCCACGAAAGACCGAAAGGCCAGCGCCCGGAAGTTCATTTCCCGGCGCAGCTTGCACTGCATCAGGTTGGCGGCACCGATGACCGGCACCGTCAGGCCCAGCAGCCCGATAACCATGGCCAATTGCGGCTCGTCGAACCAAGCCGCGAAATACGGCGCCAACAACCAACTAAAACCCGCGGCCAAAAGCCCAAGCCCGACGACGACCCAAAACGCCGCCTCGAAATGCTCGCGCTCGGCATTCTTCAGCTGAATGACCGCCTCGCCGAAGCCGTCGCGAATGAAGGCGTTCGCAACCACCATATAGATGAAGCCAATCGCCATGATGCCGTAGACTTCCGGACCGATTATGTTGCCGATCACGACGAAGGTAACGATCTGTATACCCTGTTGCGACCAGCTATCGACGGCCGCCCAGGCAGTGCTGCGGGCAACCTTTTTCGCAGCCGATGGCTGTTCTTTTTGTTTGTTTTCCATGGCGCTGGCGTCGGCCTCTATCATGCGGGTGGCGGTCATATGGATACGGGCCTTCGGATCCCGCAGAATTGCAGCGCAATTGTAGGGTTGATAGGGTTACAAACCGATTAAGTGGGGCGGCCTCGACCGCGTCATGAGAACCACCTTGTCGCGCGCCTCACCGCCAAACATTATCCCGTTCCGGGATGTCTGCGTGCCGCCAATGACTATAACTTTAACACGAATTAAAAATACGTTTCATCCCTCATTAATCGTGAATACAACTAATGGTTCCGTGCAATTGCTGTATGTGTTAATATGATCTCGTAAAAATGGCACATTCTTCAACATCAAGGGGTGATGACGGTGAAAAATAATTACCTTAGCCGTTGTAGACCGATATTGGCATCGAACCCTGTCAGGGTAACCGTTCTCAGAACAAACTTCTTTTTCACTTTGTTTTTGCTCACGGTTTTCCTATCGACCGATTGTGCGGGATTTACAGAATCACCGGCGCGCAGCGACGACCTACCGACGAACTTCTTGCCGTCGAACTATCCATGGTCAAAAACGCCAAAATTGGTCGAGCGACAAGACGGCAACGTGACCGATTTGTATCTGACAGACCCTGAACTGGCCAAGATTCGAACAGATCTTGGCCTTTTACGGTCCAAACCTCGAACGGACGATCGCTTGGTCATTGACTGGATCGTCCAGCAAAAAGACGCCCTTCCCCCGCCTTATCTGTTTGAACTCGGCCGCCGAATGCTGTCCCTTGACGCCGCCAAGGCACTGGAATGGCATTTGGTGGCGATCGCGCGCACGCTCTATGACGCAGCGCGCTGCAAGGATCGCAGCGCGCGGGGCGGCATTGGGCTTGAAATCCAGAGGGTGCCGGAGACCATCTCATTCATCAGCAAAAACCAAGACCAGTACGACGAGGCCATGGCGGCGGTGATGAATCGGCCCGATCTGCTTGCCGGGCAAGCGTCGCCTTGGTGGCTCTGTTCCCAGGGAAAGCACATGGTGGCCACGGTGATGGATGGAAAATCGATCCCGCGCGATAATTGGCTTATACCGGAAACCGAATGGCCCGGTATTCGCGAGAGGTTCCTTCAAGCCCAGAAGAAGGACCAGAAATCGATCGAAGAGCAGCGCCGCAACACCATTGCTGAGTTAGACGGCCATGTTCGAGTCCATACCGTCTTTGAGTCCGAAGATAGCGCTGATATCGGTGATTTTTCCTGGTTTAAGGCAGGACAACTTGTTTACGAGAAGCGTGTCCCAGCGTCAGGTTACGATGACCTTGTTCTTTGGCAGCCGGATCAAGAGCCTAAACGGTTGTCTAGGTCGGCAGATCAATCTTTCTGGTGCGCCGGCGAAGGGAACCTTTTCCGCATTGTAGAAGTGCAGGCAAAAGATGAATCCGCCCCGCGGACTGCGTTGATAGAGCACGGCCCGGTCGAGTCTCTGTTTCGCGAAACAATCGCGCTCGACGGTAATTTACCATTTACGAATCTAGTCCGTGACGGCGGTCTTTCGACAACTAACAACAGTGGTAAGTGGCTGTTGAGCGGCATTGATTGCCATCTTGTAAGCTCGCGGCGCCTGCTCAAAAAATATGGACCGAGCTCAATCTCAATCTTGAAAAAGGGAGACGGTTTCATCGCATTCGATTGGCGGGATTTTAGCTTCGGCGACGGAAGTACGGCATTCTACCATGCCGACGCAAGTGCCGACGCTGTGCCGTTGGCAATGACTTGGCCGGCCCTACGTCAAGAATGCGTTTCCTACGATGCCAACCGAAAAGCCTATTTCGTATCGCCCTGCGCTAGAGGACGTCGTCGGGTCACGGAATTATTCAAACAACAACCCTGCATTCCTGCTTGGTGGGTGCGACCCGGAAAAGGCGTTGTCGAGCAACAATGCGAGCCACGCGGTAATTTGAGGCATAGCGACTATTATCAGTTGCCTTGGAAAGGTGGCGTCCTGCGGCTTGTGCCTGATTCAATACACCAGGGTGATAAGAACATAGGTATATTTGTAAGAATCAAAGGCGGCGAATGGCGGAAAATCTACAGTTTTAGATTCGTTGGTTCGTGGAACGTATCGCCTGACGGATGCATGATTGCGCTTGAAGAATTTAGAGGGGGGCACACCTATCTTAACGTCATCGAACTTTGTGCTGAAACCCTCCTACAGGTGACCGGTGTCGCAACGTCCGATTGAATTTGCCACGATATGATGAAATTCATGCCCACCTACTCCCTGCCACCCTTCAACAACCCATGCCGGCGGATTTCCTGCCGGTAGACTTTGAGCGCGTCCGGGTAACTGCCGAGGCGAATGCGGGTGTCTCTGGGCAGGGCCTCGGCGCCGGCGGTGTGGAAGCGGTAGGTGAGCCCCGTGCCGCAGGCCATTTCTGCCATGATGGTGGCTACTTCGGCATCGAACCAACGCGCTAGGCGATCGACGATCTGGAAGCACTCCAACGCATAGACTTGGACGATCAGCTCGTCGCGGCGGGTACCGCCGGTGGTGCCGGTGGGCGGCGCGTTCATACGGCAGGATTTGTTTTCGCTTACTTGATCGCGCCGGCAAACACCGCCCAATCGTCGTGGCGTTGATAGAAAAAGACGTAATCCGCGGCGACCGATTTGCTATTATGATGTTTTCGATGCGACCGTAATCGACGTCTTTGCCTTAGGGTGGGTTGGTTGGTGGCCGCCCGGTGATCACGCCTTCAATATCCGGGGCCATGGATCGGCCAGAGCCGGCGCGCGGCATCGAACGGAGGGGATGACGACGGTGGGCAAGCGAATACTGTTTTCGGTTATCGTGCCAATCGTTGTGATTGTGCTTTCGATTTACTCGGCCGAACGTGCCATCAAAAGCGCGATTGAAGGCGGTGGCAGCAATTTGACCGGCAGCGACGTCAGCGTCGCTGATATCAAGATTTCGGTGCTCGCCGGCTCTTTCGACATGTCAGGTTTTCATGTTGCCAATCCGAAGCTCTTCGGGCCGGGCACCGCCTTCAAAACCGATCGGTTCGGCGTCAATTTGGGCGTGATGTCGTTGCCAAGCGATCAGAAGGTCATTGAAGAGATCGCCATTGATGGTCCGGAGATAACCTATGCCATGAAGATGGAGCACTCCAACCTTGGACTGATTGTGGACTCGGTGTCGACGGCCGCGGCCACGACGGAAAAAGACGACGTCGAGGAAGCGGCCAAGGCGGGTGAACCAGCAAACATTAGGGTGGCGAACTTCTACCTGCGGAACGCCACCGTCGGCGTCGCCTTTCCGGGTTTGAGCGACACTGTGTACACTGTTCCGCTGCCGGATTTACACTTTACCGATTTGACCGGCGACACCGTCAACGAGATCGTTGCCGTCGTCGTCGAACTCGTGCTCGACGCCGTGCTAGAAGCGGTCGGCGGCTACGACAATGAAGGGCTACGGCGGCAGTTTAATATTCTCGGCGTTGTCGGCGAAGAAGCGAGCAAAGCCGCTGGCGGCATAATGGAGGACGCAACAAAGTCGTTGACGAACAGCCTCAAAGGCATTTTCGGCGACTCCGAATCCGACGATTAGAGCGGTTCTCGACTACATCTCACGTCGAAACGACCCCCTATTTTCCCCCGTCACCCTTCAACAATCCATGGCGGCGGATTTCTTGGCGGTAGACTTTGAGTGCCTCCGGGTAACTGCCGAGGCGGATGTGGGTGTCTCTCGGCAAGGCCTCGTCGCCGGCCGAGTGGAAGCGGTAGGTGAGGTCTGTGCCGCGGGCCATTTCCGCCATGATGGCGGCGGCTTCGGCATCGAACCAGCGCGCCAGGCGATCGACGATCCGGGTTTGGTGCAGCGTGCCTTCGGGTGCCACTTTCAGGAACAGGGGATGGTCTTCGGAGGCCGGCTCGTTCAGTTGCACGACGATCTGGAAGCGCTCCGGGGCGTATTCATGGACGATCAGTTCGTTGCGCCGGGTACCACCAGTGGCGCCGGCGGGCGGCGCATTCATGCGGCAGGACTTGATTTCGCTGGCTTGATCGCGCCAGCACAGCACCGCCCAGTCGTCGTGGAGCTGGTAGAAAAAGATGTAACCCGCCGCGGCCGGCAGCACCATAACGCAGCAGGCGATGGCGATTGCCAGTCCGGCCCTAAACAACGCCGCGCTCCTTCAGGTCGGCGATAACATCGGCGCCGTAGCCCAACTCTTCCAGCAATGCATCGGTATCCTGGCCGAGCTTCGGCGGCGGCCGGTCCGTGGCCGGACCGTTATGCGCGAACTGAAAGCCGGTGTTCACGAAGTGCGCCGGCCCGGCGTCATCGATCGCGCAGTCGCCGGCGTCGATCCGGGCCATCTGGCCGCGATGGCCGACCTGGGGGTTGCCCAGGATATCTGGGATCGTGTTGACCAGGCCGCAGGGCGCGCCGGCCCGGTTGAGGCGCGCCTCCCATTCCGCGGATGTCGCTTGGCTCAAGCCCGCGGTCACGGCGGTGACTAACGCGTCGGCATGCTCGATGCGGGCGTGACGGTCGGTGAAACGCGGGTCGTCGGCCAAATCGTCACGGCCGACCTCTCGCAACAACGTCGCGACCTGGGCGTCGGTGTTGACCGCCAGCAAAATGTGGCCGTCCGCGGTCTTGAACAGATCGGCTGTCGGCTGCTTGCTGATCGCCATGTTGCCGATGCGTTTCGGCGCCTCCCCGGTCGTCAGATAGTCCAGCACGGTCGGCGCCATCAGCGACAACATGGAATCGAGCATGGCGACGTCGATCACCTGGCCCTGGCCGCTGTCGCCGCGTTGATGCAGCGCCGCGGCGATGGCAAAAGCCGCATTCAACCCGGCAATGTTGTCGGCAATGGCAAAGCCCGCGCGCATCGGGCTACCGTCGATCTCTCCGGTCATCGACATGATGCCTGACATCGCTTGGATCTTGCCGTCGTAAGCCGGCTCTCGTGAGAGCGGGCCGTCTTGGCCGAAGCCGCTGATCGAGCAATAGATCAGGGCCGGGTTGACGGTACTCAACTGACGTTGACCGATTCCGAGGCGATCGAGCACGCCGGGGCGAAAGTTCTCCAGAACGACATCGGCGCGGGCCGCGAGCTGATTGATGATGGCAACGCCCTCGGCGCTTTTGAGATCAATGGTGATCGCTTCCTTACCGACATTGACCGCTTGAAAGCCGGGCGACAGGCCACGCCCGGCCAACACAGGATTGGACGAGCCCTTGCGGGTCATGTCGCCGACGCCGGGTTGCTCGATCTTGATCACCCGCGCGCCGCAAAGCGCGAACAGCGACGAAGCGTAAGGCCCCGTCAACACATGGGAGAAATCAAGGATGGTTACGCCGTCAAAGGGCTGCGTCACGTCGGAACTCCTCCCATCAGGCACAGGCCGTCACCGTTGCGGTCACCGCGGATTTGCCGTCTTCGTTGACGACCACCATGGTTCCGGTGTGGGTAGCTGGATCGAGCCTGCCGCGCAAGGTCAAGCTGTCGTGCCAGAACATCGGCCGGCGAAACCGCACCGACATTTCGAGCCGGTCGGCGGAACATTTTTCCTTCAATGCGGCGAGCATCAATCGCACAGCCATCAGGCCGCCGGCGATCGGCGCGCGAAAGCCGAACTGCCGGGCGACAGCGGGATCGGAATGGATCAGGTTTTCGCCGTCGCCGCTATATGCCGCGACATCGGCGGGCCGGAGCGCGAGACGGCGCAAGATGTCCCCGGCGTCGGGCGGCGGCGGGGTTGCCGCCCTCACCCGCCGCGTGGATTGGTCCGACCGGTTCGGGTCGAGGCGTAAGGTCAAGCGTGTCATTCGAAGCGGCACCGAGCCGTCTTCCAAGGTCACGGCGAACGCAGTTCGGACTTCGGTGCCCTTGGCCACGGGTTCGACCGACGTGACCGCGCCGCCAAGGGTCACAGGGCGGTCGAGCGGCACCGGACCAACCTGATCGAACCACTGTCCGACATGGACATTGCCGTTGATGGTGAAGCCGGCGCGCCGGGTCAACAGGATCGCGGCCGTGGCCAGATGGGTGACGTCGACCCGATCGCCATGGGACTTTGGATCGATGCCGCAGAGCCGGAGCTTTTCCGCCTGCTCCGCCCGGCTGACGGCGAATTGCCAGTCCGGATAGGCGAGCCCGGGCCGCAAGGCTGGTTCGGAAGTCATGCCTGTCCCCCATCGGATTCGTTCAGTATAAACCGGCCGGCCAACGCGGTCATGACCCCGGCTTGCTTCTCGGTGCAAGATCCGTAGGATCGCGGGCCGGCCGATGGCCTGCAAAACCGCCCTGGGAAGGTATCCTGGATGACCACCGCCGAAGCGATGACGGCCGAGGCTTCGTTCTTTCGGCGGGCGATGATTTTGCTGACCTTGACCTTCGTCACCATGCTTTATGCGATGACGATCACCATCGCCAACGTTGCCTTGCCACAGATGCAAGGCACGTTTGCCGCGACCACCGATCAAATCGCCTGGGTCATCACCTTCAACATCGTCGCGACCGCGGTGGCGACACCGTTGGCCGGCTGGTTGGCGGCCCGTTTCGGGCGTCGGCGGCTGATGCTGTTTTGCGTCGCCAGCTTCGCCGCGGCGTCCGTGCTCTGTGGCTTGGCGACGTCGCTCGAAGAGGTCGTGTTCTACCGCATCCTGCAAGGCGCCTTCGGTGCACCGATGGTGCCGGTCGCACAAGCCATCGCCTTGGATTCCTACCCCAAACGTCAACACAACACGGTGATGTCGATATGGGGGATGGGCGTCATCATCGGGCCGATCATCGCGCCGACCATCGGCGGCTATTTGAGCGAGGCCTATTCATGGCGTTGGGTGTTTTTTATGATCGTGCCGTTCGCCGTGGTCGCGTTCGCCGGCGTTTGGGGGTTTGTGAAAGCACGCGGCGGCACGCGCGAGAGCATCCGGTTGGATTGGATCGGCCTGCTGGCCCTGAGTGCTGCGATCGCCGCATTCCAGTTCATGCTCGATCGCGGTGAGCGCAATGACTGGTTTGATTCACCGGAGATCATATTGGAAGCGTCGATCGCGGTTTTGGCATTCTACGTTTTCATCGCCCATAGCCTGACCGCGCGCCAGCCGTTCCTAAACCTGCGGCTGTTTCGAAATCGCAACTATTCCGTCGGCCTGATACTGGTGTTGATGTTCGGCATGTTGAACTTCACGCCGATGGTGCTGTTGCCGCCGATGTTGCAAGGCTTGCAAGGCTTCCCCGATTCCATCATCGGCAATTTGTTGGGTTTTCGCGGCCTCGGGACCTTCTTCGCCTTTACGACCATGTTGTTCGTCGGCACCAAGATTAATCCGAAACTGTCGATGGCGACCGGCTTCGGCTGCCAAGCGATTGCCGGTTACGCGATGTCGAATTTCGACATCTACGTGACCATGGCCGACGTCGCCTGGACCAGCTGCCTGCAAGGCTTCGGGGTCGGATTGGTTTGGGTGCCGCTTGCCGTCGTAACCTTCGCGACCCTCGATCCGCGCTCGGTCGGCGAAGGCACGGCGGTGTTTCACCTGTTGCGCAACATCGGCTCCAGCATTCACATATCGATCTCGATCGCGCTGGTGATCCGCACCTCTAAAATCTCGTACGCGGATCTGACGGTATTCATCTCGCCGCTCAATGAGATGCTGGCCTTGCCCGGTGTCCGCGGCCTGTGGGACATGAACTCGGCGCCCGGTCTGTCCGCTTTGTCAGGCGAAATTCAACGCCAGGCGACCATGATCGGCTACGTCAACGCCTTCCAATTCTTCTGGATAACCGCGTTGGCCGCCATGCCGTTGCTGCTGTTGCTGGCGAAATGGAAGCGCTAGATAGGTTTTGTTGCGCTCACGCCAATGCGCCGTTGGCGCATGGCTCCGCGGCGGCGGCGCTAGCCGCGCCGGGGCCGCAGTCGCGACCCTGACCGCGTCCGTGCAAGCCGAACGCGGTCTGGTTTGTCGCGCTCACGCCGCCGAGGCCTCTCCATCGGCCACACCGACCGCCTTGCCGGCGATCAGGGCGCCAATTTCCGCCGCATCGTAGCCGGCCTCGGCCAGGATTTCCTCGGAGTGCTGGCCGATATGCGGGCATTCGGCGAGCGCCGCCGCCGGATCGATCGGATCAAGGCCCGGGATGTTGACCAACGGCAGCTTGCCGACCGTTTGATGGGCGCTGTAGACGATGCTGTTGAAGGCTTTGACGTGGGGGTCTGCCATGAAATCGTCATAGGTCGCGATCGGCGCGTTCATGACTTCCGCATCGGTCAACAGCTTGGCCCACTCGTCGGTGGTCCTTTTGGTGAATTCGGCACGGATCAGCGGCATGAGTTCGTCGGCGCGCTCGACCCGCTTGTCGCGGTTGTCGAAACGCGGATCATCGATTAATTCTTCTAAGTTCAATACCTTACAAAGCGACACGTAGTGCCTGTCACGCATCGCCGTGATGTTGATATGACCGTCCGCGGTCTTCATCGTACCGATCGGCATATAGAGCACCATCGGTGCCCCACCTTCCAAATAATGCTCCATGATCTTGGCTGCCTGGAATGCCGCGGCCGACTGCATCAGACTGCAATCGATATTGCGGCCGCCGCCGAAGCGGAAACGCTTCAACATGGCGGAGGCGACGGCCTGATAGGCATAGAGCCCGGTCATAACGTCGATCGCGATCATGCCGATGCGCTGCGGCGCCCCTCGCTCATCGCGGTTGATCGACATCAGCCCGGAGAATGCCTGAATGACTGAATCCGTGACGGGCAACGTATTGTAGGGACCGGTTTGGCCAAAGCCGCTGACGGAAAGATAAATCACGTCTTCATTGTGTTTGCGGACGGTTTCGTAATCGAGGCCGAAGCGGGCCATGACTCCGGGACGAAAACTTTCCAACACAACGTCCGCCTCATAGGCAAACTTTTGTGCGACGGCGCGGCCTTTTTCGTTCTTCAGATCCAGGGCGATACTGCGCTTGCCGCGGTTGAAAGCTATGGCGTGGGCACAGAAATCGTCGTAGAGCTTGCCGAGCGTGCGGCCCCAGTCGCCGTCCAACGGCTCCATCTTGATCACGTCGGCGCCGTATTGCGCTAGCAACATGCTGCAATGCGGGCCGGCAATGCCCTGCGTCGCATCAAAAACCTTCAATCCCGAAAACGGCAAATCGTCTGCACTCATCGTCATCTCAAGTCCTTCAAGGCAATCGCACATTATTCCCGATATCAAATTCGGCGCCAAAATGGCCCATAGCCGCGGTATCGGCAAGTCCGAGGCTGAAAACTATTTGTTATGTCCAAATATCGGTGCGGACAAGGCACAACGCATTGTCGCACAACCTGTTCGGATTAATAATGCCCTCTGCTTCGCAGCGCCGTGGTCGGAGGTGATGACAAATCGTAATGATAGCGACAAGAAAGCTTGTGCCGGAGGACGTTGTAATCTTCCGATCGATACGCTTGGAGGGCCTCGCACGCCACCCGGAAAATTTCGGCGCGGCATTGGAAGAAGAGGCCCGGTTGACGATGTCGGATTTTGCCGCACGGATTGAAAATAATGCGGTCTTTGGTGCCTTCAAACGCGGCCAATTGGTCGGTGTCGCGGGCTTGCGGCGCTCGCCGCTGCTGAGGCAGAACCACAAGGCATACCTCTGGGGCATGTATGTCCGGCCGGCAGCCCGCGGCAGCGGCGCCGGCGCCTCGCTGCTTGAAGACGCAATCGAGCAAGCGCGCGGCGACGTATCTTTGATACAATTGAACGTCGCCACATCAAACGACGGTGCTCGGCGCCTGTATGAACGCTACGGGTTCGAGCAATACGGTATCGAAGTGGACGCCTGCAGAATTGACGGGCGCTCGATCGATGACATCCTCATGGTCAAACGGCTGGATGAGGGCTGATGCGTGGGCGAGCATAGTGCCGACGATATCGATGCCGCAATCAGAGCCTACGATCCGTTGGCCGCGGAACTGGCGCCGATATATGAAGCCTTCAACTTCGAACAGCGCCACGGCGGTCACATGGATCTACTCCCCGAACCCGGAGCCTGGATCTTGGATGTCGGCAGCGGCATAGGCACCGACGCCGCCGCCCTGAGCGCCCTAGGCTATCATGTGGTTGCTGCGGAACCCTCGGCGGGTATGCGCCGTGAGGCACTGGCGCGCCATGACGCGGCACCCGTGACCTGGATCGATGATCGTCTACCGAACCTCAGCCGCGTGTCCGCATTGGGACGGCAGTTCGATTTCCTGGTGCTGACGGCAGTGTTTATGCATTTGCCGGAGCCGGCGCGGGCGCCGGCGTTGGCCAAACTCGCCGAATTGGCGCTGCCCGGCGCAATCATGCTGCTCAGTCTTCGCCATGGGCCGATCCCTCCGGAACGCATCATGTATGACATTCCAGCGGACGAGGTCACTGCCATGGCCGATCGGGCCGGTTTCGGTTTGATCCGGCAACGCGACGGCGCCAGCGTGGCCAACCTACCAGGCGTTACCTTTAGCCGCCTGTGTTTTCAACGACGTCCGTGACCCACTGGACGATACCGGCGAGGTCGGCGTCATGATCCGGAAAGCCAATCCCTTGCAAGCCAAGCGGCATGCCGTCCAGCGCCATTAACGGCAAGCTGAAGGCCGGTGCGCCGAGAATGGTGGCCGGGGCGGCAAACACCGGGTTGCCAGTCGTCTCCAGCCCCACCGGGGCGATCGACGGTGCCGAGAGCGTGATCAAGCCATCGATATCTTTGGCAATGGCGGCGTGGGCGCGGCGCATCTCCGCCCGCAGTGCGAGCGACGCTTCGTAGTCGGCGACGGTAATCTTCGCCCATTCGGCCATCCGCGCCTCGAGGCCCGGACTAAGGCGCGAACCCTGGTCGCCGCGGTAATTGTCCAGCGGCCATTGCAGTTCGAATCCGCAAATTTCCAGCGACACGTCCCGGGCATTGGTGATCGCCTTTTCCAACGCGTCAATCCTGTCGTTGCCGGTCCGGTCGACGATGGTCACGCCGGCGGCTCGCAGCCTGTCTGTCAACGCCGCGAGGGCGGTGCGTGCGGCGGGCTCGGCGTCTTGCCAGCCGCCGGTTTGCAACAATCCAAGGGTGACCGGTTTTCGTGGCGGCGGCGCCGTATCGGGCCCGTTGAGCGCTTGGCGGCCCGGGTCGCCGCCGGTGCGGCCGGCAATAGCGCGCGCGACGGCCCATGTGTCGCCGACCGTTGCCCCATGCACGCCAATATGATTTTGACTGAGGCTCACCTGGGTGCCACCGCGATTAAGCGCGCCGAAACTGGGCTTGAAGGCAACGGCGCCGCAATAGGCCGATGGCCGGATCACCGAGCCGACCACTTGCGTGCCAAGTGCTGCGCATACCATGCCGTCGGCGACCGCCGCCGCGGAGCCACTCGAGGAACCGCCCGGGGTTCGGATCGGATCAAGCGGGTTGCAGGTTTCCGCTGGTGTCAGAAAGGCGAATTCCGTCGTGACCGTTTTGCCGACGATGATCGCGCCGGCCTGCCGCAGGGCGCGGACGGCGGCGGCATCGCGTCCGGTTTCACGGCCGGCAAATATCGGGCTACCCATGCCGGTCGGCATGTCGGCCGTCTCCAAAACGTCTTTGATACCAAATGGCAAGCCATCGATCGGCGACAGCGGCTTTCCGGCTCGATAGCGTTGATCGGCTTGCGCCGCCGCCACTCGGGCCGCGGCTTCATTGGTGACGACGAACGCCTTTATCACGTCGTTGCGCGCCGCGATGCGCTCTAATCGATGCTCCAAATAGGCGCTTGGGCTATCGGTTCCGGCGATGAAATCGGCTCGGGCGTCGGCGAAATTCAATAGGCCCGGGGCCCGGGCGCCAGCGTCGCTGTCGGACATGGCTTGCCTCCACGTTCACAAGGGATTTCGCGGAAGTATGGCGGCACGCGGGGCCTGAGCCAAGCACACGGCCTATCTGTCCGGCCCTGGGTGACCGAGCATGTATGAAATCGTGGGGTCGTTCGACGGCCGAGCGACGTCGGTTACCTCAGCCGGAACACGAAGCTCAGCGTTCGTCGCGTTGCGCGCGCTTACGGGCCAATTTGCGGGCACGCCGAACCGCTTCGGCTTGCTGGCGCTGGCGTTTTTCAGAGGGTTTTTCATAGGCACGCCGCAATTTCATTTCGCGGTAGATGCCTTCGCGTTGGAGCTTCTTTTTCAGAACCTTCAGGGCTTGATCAACGTTGTTGTCGCGAACCTGGATTTCCAATGGTTTGTCTCACCTATCCATAGTTAATGATAGTCGTCATTCTACAGGCCGTCCGAACGACCCGTGGCCGACGACTATCCCATGTTCCCTAAGATTTGGCTAGCTTCAGACCGCGATAAATACGGTCGTTGACGTCACCGGCCCGCCAAGTACACGATGCCGGGCCTTAGTGCAAGGAAATTACGGCATAAATTCCAGTCCGTTGCGCCTTCTGTTGCTGAATTCAGGAGAGCGGGCCGCTATTCCAGCCAATGCGATAGGTCGCGATCGAGCATACGCTCCAGCTCCCTAATTCCGGGGCGATAATAGTCAATAATTTCGGCGCGCAAATCGGCTGGAAACGCGGGCACGTAGGTATTGCGGTGAAGGCGCTGAAATACGGCGTGTCGTAACTGCCTTGGGAGAAGGGGACGAACCCACTGGCGCGGCGACGCGGAACGTCGCCAGAGTTCCCTCAAGACCGGATTGCGAATAAATCCCGCGGGATTGTGCTGGGTCTGCATATCGGGCGTAAACCCACCATCGACCCTGAGAAATTCAAAAATGTCACGCAACATGGAATGTGGATCGCGACTGAAATCCTCAAACAGGTAGATGCGGATTTGATCTTGGTCGAACAATTCGAAATAGCGCGCCAGCTGAGAAGCGTAGTTCCCCCGGAAACGATAATTGTATACCCCCAGTCGGACGTTTTCACGCAACCGCCGGTCCTCTTCCAAGATCGCGCTACGGAAATCGGCGCGCGTTTCCCAGCCGTTGGCGAACCTGGAAATGTAGTTGACGTACGCACGGTCCGTGGGGTTTCTGAGGATCGCGATGAGCCGGGCATGCGGTATCAGCGCCCTGATGCGCTCGGGCGCGTCGTGATGAAACAAGTAATGCGGCGACACTTCACCGAATGCGGTCTCGTTTGACACACCGTCGAACAGCGCCTCGTAGGCTCTCAAATCGCTAACGGAATGTTGCCGTAACCAGTAATCGTAATGATCCTCAACGGCGATTTCCTGTTCCTCATAGGCAAAGAAGTTGGGTTCCTTGACGGCCGGCACATAGATATCCGGATGTTGCCGGAGATAATGGTGGAGCGACGTCGTTCCCGACCGACCCGCGCCAATAACGAGGAAATTTGGCAGCGTCATCGTCGTATCTTAGCGTCGTACCAGGCGTGGAAACCAGCCCTGGGAGAACCGCCGCTGCTTGCCGAAACATTGCGACTATTCCCGCCTAAGAGCGGATGCTAAGAGTGGACATGGTTATCCTACTGAAAACCGAAACCGACCCGCCGGAGCGCTGGGTTGGCCCCCTGCTCGCTGTCGAACCGGACTTGGACATTCGGGTTTGGCCCGATCTCGGCAGTGCCGAGGACATCGATATCGCGATGGTCTGGGATTTGCCGCCCAGCGCTTACGGCCAGTTGCCGAACCTGAAGGCGGTGCTGTCGCTCGGCATGGGTGTCGACCATTTGCTCGTGCGCCAAGATATCCCGGCCCATGTGCCGATCGTCCGCCTAACCGATTCTTGGATGGCCGCCAGCATGACCGAATATGTGCTGTTGCATGTATTGCGCTTCCATCGCAACCATCACCGCTACGAACAGGCCATGGGATCGGCGGAATGGCTGGCGCTGCCGACGCCGGAAGTCACTACGCGCCGTGTCGGCATCATGGGGTTCGGCGTGCTCGGGCAGGCCGCGGCCGGTGCGCTCAAAAATCTCGGGTTTGCCGTTTCGGGCTGGAGCCGGCGGCCAAAAACCATCACCGGCGTCGACTGCTTTGCCGGACAAGACGGCTTGGCGCCGTTTCTTGCCCAAACCGAAATTTTGCTATGTTTGTTGCCGTTGACGCCGGTTACGGAAAACATCCTGGATGCCAGGCTGTTCGCCGCGTTGCCGACGGGCGCCGCGGTGATAAACGCCGCCCGCGGCGGCTTGCTGGTTGACGCCGATCTAATCGCCGCGTTGGACGGCGGTCACCTGACCGGTGCCACGCTCGATGCTTTCCGTGATGAGCCGTTGCCGGCCAACCACCCGTTCTGGCGGCATCCCGGCGTTTTCGTGACCCCGCATATGGCCGCCGATTCCAACCCGGTAACCGCCGCTCATGAACTGGTCGCCAACGTGCGCCGCATTCGTGCCGGAGAGACTCCCCACAACGTCGTCGACCGGGCCGATGGATATTGACCGGCGGCTTCCGCCGATTGCCACTTAATGCAAACGACCCTTGATATCGTCCTGCCGATTTTCGGCCTGATCCTGTGCGGGTTTCTGGTTGGCCGAACCCGGCTGATGGGCGCCGCCGGTATCGCCGGACTCGGCAATTTCGTGTTCTATGTAGCGATCCCGGCTCTACTGATCAGAACTTTGGGGCGCGGCGGGTTTCCCGACGACATCGATTTCGGCATCATCGGCGCCTATTTCGTCGGTGCGCTGCTGGTCGCAATCCCGGCGCTGCTGATGGGCCGGCTGGTTTTCCGCATCACCTTCGACGAACAGGTTCTGTTCGCCATGGCGTCGGTATTCGCCAATACGGTCATGATTGGCATACCGCTGATCGTCACCGCCTTTGGCGAGCGCGGGCTGGTGCCGATCCTGATGATCGTCGCTTTCCATTCGCTGTTGCTGTTGTCTATCCCGACCGTCCTGATCGAAATTTCACGCGGCCGGGGCCGACGGGCGATTGATAGTGTCAAAACGACCGCCCTGGCCCTGGTACAGAACCCGGTTTTGCTCAGCCTCGTCGCCGGGATCGCCTTGCACGCGGCGGGTGGCACCCTGCCCGGCCCGATCGATCGCTTTTTGGAATTGCTCGGCCAAGCGGCGACACCCTGCGCACTATTCGCGCTTGGCGCCACGCTGACGCAGTTTCGCATCGCCGGCAATCTGGCGGAGAGCCTGACAGCAACCCTGTTCAAACTGACGCTACACCCCTTGCTGGTCTGGTTGCTCGGCGTCTATGTCTTCAATGTCGAGCCGTTATGGGTGGCAACGGCAACGATCACCGCGGCGCTGCCGACCGGCGCCAACGTCTTCATCCTGGCACAGAAATACGACACCTATCTGCAACGGGCGGCCTCGACCGTGGTGCTATCGACCGCCGGCTCGATTGTCAGCGTGGCGATCCTGGTCGCTTATTTCGTGGCAACAATAGACGGGTGAATGGAGAAGGCTTTGGCGGGATTGCTAAGTTCCATGAACCAGGACGCTGCCCATAGAATATAAGGGTGGCGCCGCCGACTTATGCCAAGCCTTAACATAAGCTTCATATGCTGTTGTACTCCGACCGTAGATTCTTACTCTCTTTTCTGTTTGCGGACAGATGTGTTAGGTTCCCCCAGTCAAGCTCAAATAACCACTTTTGGCCCGCGCCGCATTGGCGCAGCGATGTCGTGCTTGCGCGCTCATATGCAGCGTGTCGGGCGAATAATGCCGTACGCCATTGGCGGACGGATACAGGGCAATAAAGACAATATAGGGGGGACGACCAATGTCGGACGATGCGGCCTTTGAGGAGATCAATGAGGCGAAAGCCAACATGGATCATATTTACAACCAGAATGACCCGAGGACGTATTTCGGTGAATTGGAAAAACTCGACTATGCAATACCTGGCGTAGCCAAACCCATTTTCCAGCAACTGATTTCTCACTTACAGCGACGCCGGAACGATGCAATCCGTGTGCTTGATCTGGGCTGTTCCTATGGCGTCAACGCCGCACTTCTAAAGCACGATATTTCACTGGACGACCTCTTTGAACATTGGGGCCAGAAGAAACTGGAGGGTGCCACATCGGAAGAAGTCATCGTAAACGACCGGCAATTTTTTGCCGATCTCGGCGAACCCGAAGATATCGAAGTAATAGGGCTCGACCTGGCGAAAAACGCTATTGCTTATGCCGAAGACGTGGGCTTGTTGGACGAAGGTTTTGCCACAAACCTCGAAACCAACCTACTTCCAGCGACGGCGAAAGAAGAACTGGCGTCCGTCGATTTGGTGGCATCGACCGGATGCATCGGCTATGTGACCGAGAAGAGCTTCGAGCGTCTGTTACCAGCCATAACGCAGGGACAATCGCCGTGGATGGGCAATTTCGTTCTGCGGATGTTTCCCTTCGACGCCATCGAAGAGACTCTCAACGACTGGGGCTATGTTACCGAGAAACTAGCAGACCAAACTTTCTTTCAGCGCCGGTTTGTTTCGACCGATGAGCAGGATCAAATGATCGAACAACTGGGTGACCGAGGTATCGACCCGACCGGCATGGAGGCCGAAGGCGATCTTCTCGCTGAATTCTATCTATCCCGCCCGATTAAAGACGCGGCCGAAATGCCGCTTGAGCGTTTAGTTCACGCTTGAATACCTTGTTGGCGATGTCCGGAATGGGTCTTGGGTGTGTAGCTGAGGTCAAAGCGGTCGAAGCATACGTCTTCGACGTCGCGCCTCTTTGGGTGGCAACGGCGACGATCACCGCGGCCCTACCGACCGGCGCCAACGTTTTCAACCTGGCACAGAAATACAACGCCTATCTGCAACGGGCGGCCTCGACCGTGGTGCTTTCGACCGACGGCTCGATTGTCAGCGTGGCGATCCCGGTTGCCTCTTTCGTGGCGTCGGTTGACAGCTAAATGAGCGAAGGCATGGGCCGGCCAATTTGCGTTTGCATAAGGTCGGTGTTCCAGAGGTCGGCAAACTTCGTTAGACTTCCGACATCGTTGGAAAACGATCGGAGACTTGAGAATAGTTGCTGGAGGTAAAGAACTTCTGATCGATGCTCTTTAACACCGACGAATTCGTATTCATGTTCTTGCCGGCAACTTTGCTCGGCTACTTTCTGCTCTTTCGTTTTGGCCACGCTAAACTGTCGGTCGCTTGGATTGTTGCGGCATCGCTCTTCTATTATGGCTGGTGGAATCCTTATTATGTCCTGTTGGTCGTCGGATCGATCTTGTTCAACTATGTCGTCGGCCAGTTTATCCATCAGGCCCGACGAGGCGATCGTGGCAAGTCGGTTCGCGCCCTAATCGGTCTCGGTGTCGTCGTCAACCTTGGCCTTCTTGGCTACTACAAATACGCCAACTTTTTTCTCGATTCTCTCAACACCGTACTGGCGACCGATTACCATCTCGGCACGATCATTTTGCCGATCGGAATATCTTTTTTCACCTTCCAGCAGATCGCCTATCTGGTCGATGCCGGCCAGGGTGAGATGGAGGATAGCGGGTTTCTGGAATACTGCCTTTTTGTTCTGTTTTTTCCTCAACTCGTTGCCGGCCCTATCGTCCATCACAGCGAGATGCTGCCGCAGTTTGCCAAAACCGAGACATTCGTTCCGAGTTTCAGCAACTTCACCGCCGGCGGCACGATTTTCATCATCGGGCTGTTCAAGAAGGTGGTCATCGCCGACAATTTCGCCCTTGTCGCGACACCCGTATTCGAGGCCGCGGAGGCCGGCGAATTCATCGATTTCGCCCAGACCTGGGAAGCTGTCTTTGCGTATTCGATGCAGCTTTATTTTGATTTCTCGGGCTATTCGGACATGGCCATCGGTATCGCACGGATGTTCGGGGTTCGCCTGCCGCTGAACTTTCAATCTCCGTACAAAGCGACCGGCATTATCGATTTTTGGCGGCGCTGGCATCTGACGTTGTCGCGGTTTCTGCGCGACTATGTCTATATCCCACTCGGCGGCAGCCGGCGGGGCCGCACCAGACGCTTTATAAATCTGTTTCTGACGATGGTAATCGGCGGTATGTGGCACGGCGCCGGTTGGAATTTCCTGTTGTGGGGCGCACTGCACGGTTTCTACCTTGTGGTCAATCAAGGCTGGCGCACTCTAATGGGCACGCCGTCTGACACGATCTGGGCACGTACCGCCGCGCGCTTGTTTACATTTATTGTTGTCATGCTCGCTTGGGTGCCGTTTCGGGCAGAAACGTTTGCCGGCGCCATCGATATGTATCGTGGGATGGCGACACTGCCTCATACCTGGCAGGGGCCGTTCGGTTTTCTCGGCGACATATTCGTGGCAGTCGGCGTGAGTTTCGAAGGCCGAGGATTCACCGATGCCAATATGGCGGGCTTCTTCTGGATGTTTGTCTGGCTGATTATCGTCTGGGTCATGCCCAACACGCAGCAGATCATGGCCCGGTGCGAACCGGCTTTCGCGTTCGACTTTGATCGTCAGATGGCGGAAATACCGGACCTTCTTAAACGGGCAAAAGTGCTGTTTTGGCGACCGTCTCCAACTTGGGCTGTCGTGGTCGGCCTGGCCTTCGCAGCCTCGCTTGTGAGCATGACCAAGATCAGCGAATTCCTTTACTACCAATTCTAGGACCCTGTGATGGACCGAAACGCCAAATACCTTGCCATCCTGACCGCCACCGTGGTGATTGCGGGATTGGCGTCCTTGGCGGTCAATGTCGTCGTCGATCCTTACGGCATTCACCGGGTGGTCTCGATCGCCGGCGTCAACGCAATAAAGCCGGCGGTCGAAACCAAAGTGCGCCTGACCAAGGCCTACCAAATGATACGCACCAAACCGGAGATTGTCGTCCTCGGAAACTCCCGCGTGGAGTCCGGGATCGATACCGACCTTGCGTCGGAAGTCGCTAAGCGCAACATCTTCAATGTCGGCCTGCCGGGGTCGACGATTTACGAACTCTATCGCTATTTGCAGCACGCACAGGCGATCCGCCCCTTGACCCGCGCAGTACTCGCGCTCGACGTCTATAGCTTCAACACCAATTGGGCCCGCACGGCCAACGACTACCTCGAAGAGCGTCTGCGCGTGCATCCCGACGGCAGCCGCGTCAGGTATTTGAACCTCAACCGCATTCGCGACCTCCGCAATCTTTACCTCTCTATATCGAGCCTCGACAGCGCGCGCTTCACTGTTCTCAACCAAAACCAAGACTGGGCCTCGGATCGAACCGATACCGGTTTCAACCCTATGGTTGATGCCGAGTACTACTTCGACAGAGGATATCATCATGTTTTCTTCCGCAAGGCGCAGGGCTACTACCGCAACAGCCAGCGCCGCGGCATGAATTTCGCCCCTAGCGACGAGTGGCCGGAGGGCGCGATGCGTTATTTTCGGGACATTGTCGCTTTCTGTCGGCGGGAAGGCATCGCCTTGCGGCTCTATATCCATCCCTATCATGCCCATGTCCTGGAAATTATGCGTATGACGGGAATATGGTCGCAATTCGAAGACTGGAAACGTCAGGTGGTGGCCATCGTGGCCGAAGACGCCGATCGCCACCCGGATAGCCCACCGATCCAAATTTGGGACTTCAGTGGCTACAATGCAGTCACCACGGAGCCCGTGCCGCCAGAAGGCGATGTCGCATCCGTCATGCGCTGGTATTGGGAAGCCTCACATTATAAGAAGGCGGTCGGCACCGAAATCGTCAAGGTCATGTATCAGGTCGGCGTTCCGGCACCGGGAGCCCGGCCATTTGGCGTCCGAATTGACGACAGCACTATCGAGCAGCATTTGGCCGATATTCGCGCTATGGGGCAACAATACCGTCATGACCGGGCCGAAGAAGTCGCCGACCTAGAGGCGTGGATTCGATAGAATCGTATTTGGCAATTTTTCGACCACATTCCGGGCATTCATCCGTTTCGTCGCGTGGGTCTCGGTTCGACGATTGTCGGTCAGTCCGAATTGATGACCGACAGCGTACAGCCATTGGTCCTTTGAGTAAGCGTTAGTGCGCGCTATGTATTTCTTACAGCTGAAAGATTAACGTGCATCGCTCAAGGAACACATCTGGCCCCGATACTCCGGATACTCCATCACGGAAGAGCGGGGATGGAGATGCGTGCACAATACCATTTCACGCGTTCCGTCTGGATTCGTTGGGGAAAACACTTCGTACCATGGCCCCATATTACTTTCGAACTGATAGCGTCCAAATTTGGGTGAAGTCATTAGTATCAAATCAGAAAGTTGCCAATTCAGGAGAACTTCGTTCCCTTTTTCTATTTTAGTACGCATGGTGGAAAATAATCCGCCTGGCAGTGTTTGTACAGAAATACCCGAGGTGTCAGAATAGTTTTTGGGAATCGGAATACACGCGTCATATCGACACAGTGTTTTGGGGGTAAGCGAAGAATAATCCCAACTCACTCCTACTATTTTTGTGTTTGTTGTCCACAAGCGATGAGATTTTGCCCACCTAGTTATAGAATCCATAGATTCGCGAATTCCGGTACTGCCACCGTAACTTCCGATATTTCTAACGTAAGCCACACGAACTGGCGGGCTCCTTACTATGTTCATCTGATCGCCCGAGGACTGATGATTGTAAGCAATTCCCTCTGCTCGAAATCGTTGACGTAGAAAATCGCCTCGCAAGTCGTATTGATGAGCAGATCTATAGTCGCGAGGGCAATGGCCGAACATTTTAGCGAAGGATCGCGAAAAAAGTTGGCTGGAAGAAAAACCACAATTCAACGCGACGTCGAGGATTGACCGATTATCGGCGTAGCTTAGCAGGCAAGCCGACCTTTCCAGTCGGATGCGCTTTAAAAAACTAACCGGGGACTCTCCGACTTGATCATGAAAAAGCCGTAGGAAGTGGTATTTCGATAAACAGGCAACATCAGCGAGGGAGTCGAGATTGAGGTTGGCGTGAAAATTTGCGTGAGCGAAATTCAAAGCAGCATTGATTCGACGGCTGTTCCTATTTTCAGGCAATAGTACGGGCATAAAACTATTACCCCTGTAGAAGCACGAATCATACAGACCGAAATGAGATTTTATCATTTCTGGAAACCCTAGTACACAGAATTTTTGAATAGAAAATAGCAATAATAGACAAGTTTTCGGATAGGGAGACCGATATCATCTGGAAAGGGTTACCTAACTCAGTGCTAAGTATCGGCTTCTTGTATCGCTATGGCAAAACAATCTTCAGAAATTCCGTTCGACAGACTAGAGACGTAAGGGGAAATAATGAGAAGGACAATATTGGTCACAGTATTTGGCGCGCTTACATTGGCCGCATGTGTTTCAACGTACAATGTGAGCGAAGACGTGCGTCAACTTAGTCTCGGTTTTACAGATCCTCGTTGGAATGGTGTGACCGTTCCGGATGGACAACAGTGTCTCAGGTTCGGCGGAAGGGAGCCTGGAACGCCGGAAATTGAGGTCGGGGGAATCCCTGCAACAGCTGATGCGTTAGTGGTCGAATATACCGATAGATCGTGGGGCTCAGTCGGATGGCATGGAAAAATTGGCTTCAACATCGAACCAGGCACAACAACCTTTGTCATCCCCTCTGTGCCTGGGCACTCGTTTGATCTGCCAGAAGGTTTTTTTCTGATTGCTGAGCATCGGGCCCCACATTGGGATGTCGCCGGTGCATACCTTCCACCTTGCTCTGGTGCGGGTGGTTTAGGTAATAGCTACTACGCAACTGTCAAAGCGATAGTAAAAGCGAAATCAGAAGGCAAAAAGCCGCTGCTATTGGCCGAGGATGTCATCCAAATGGGTAATACCAGCGAGCATTAATCAGAACCCATGTGCCCATTGTCGAAGACCGATGGACATGATTTTCCAAGGTTGATCGATAAGTTTGTTCCATGCCTCGCAACAGAGCGCGAGGATTTCATCGTATGATT
>Ga0315336_1000667_pt1 | contig 85090 bp, 89 predicted proteins | sample ASW5metaG_FD_204512 | JGI IMG/M metagenome (GOLD analysis project Ga0315336, IMG submission 204512) | Ammonia-oxidizing marine archaeal communities from Monterey Bay, California, United States - ASW #5 | ecosystem: Environmental > Aquatic > Marine > Intertidal zone | place: USA: California...
CTTCCACTTGTTTTAATTTAACCCATTCGTGCTCTTCCAGGTCCCCTTGTAATTTTCTGCCGTATGAGCGTGCCGCATCATCAGTGATATCAGCCATTTGTTCAACTTCGTTACTTTTTTTGTTGTGATGGGCCTTTTCAACATCTCCAACAATTTTTGTGCGGATATTTTCCAAAAGGGATTGGAAGTGTTTTAATTTATTTTTTTTCATTTTTAAAGGGTCAAGATGTGCAAGAAATAATTATTCCCCTACTGTCTTGATAACGGGAACATCCCCCCATAAACGTTCAAGGTCGTAATGAAGACGAGCTTCTTTGTGAAAAACATGAGCAATTAAATCTCCAAGATCCACCACAACCCAATATCCGCCAGAATAACCTTCTACTCCCAACGGTTTAATTTTAGCTAGATGGCATTTTTCTAGGATCGCATCAACGATAGATTGAACGTGAACTTTTGAATTTGCACTACAGATTATAAAAGAATCTGTAAGGTCCGACCTATTTCGAAGATCCAAAACGAGGCTATTAAAAGCCTTTTTTTCAGATGCAGCGTCCACTATCAATTGCTGCATAGCATTAAAGTTTTCTCTCATTCAAGCCACTTTTGGAGGGGAATCATTTCGATATAATCGATGTTTCATAATATAATGATCAACGGAGAGGGGCAACAAATTTTTAATTTCTTCTTTCTGGATAATGCGTTGGCGAATATTTTTTGACGAAATATCAAGGGGAGATATTGGAAAAAAAATTACCTGTGCTCCTTTTTTGAAATTTTCAAGAACCATTAACTCTGTTCTAAATTTTGAAGGATGATTATTTGTTTCCGATTCGCTTAGTGAAAGTTTATTTTTAATAGATTCTGAGATTGCAAGATCAACTCCAGGTCGTGTGGCCACCAAAATGTTACAAAAATCCAAAAGTTGTGTAGATTTTTTCCAAGTATCGATGGCTTGGAACACGTCTGCTCCTAATATAAGAAATACACTCCAATCTGGATGTTTAGAATTCAAATCTTTCAGGGTTTCAATGGTGTAGGAAACCGCATTCTTTTTTATTTCAATTTTATCTATAGAGAAGCCCGAACGATTTTTTAGTGCTAGAGATAGCATTGATAACCGATGTTTGCAGGACTCAGGTTTAATAGCTAATTTATGAGGTGAACGGAATGCAGGTATAAATATAACTCTATCCAAATCAAAAAACTTTTGTGCCTGTTCGGCAAGGTGTAAATGTCCATTGTGCACCGGATCAAAGGTGCCACCAATAATGCCTATTTTTTTAAGAGTATTTGTCATGACATGAATCGTTCCATAACATCATAATATAAGTAAGTGACAATAGTTTATCTTCTCTTTGGAATTTAGAAAAACCTAAATTTTTAAAAAATTGTTAATCTAGGTTGACCGATTTTGTCCCTTTCAGGGGGGGGTGCTCCTGAAGCAAACTTTATAAATGAGGTAATTCTATAACATATTATTTTTATTATGAGTTAAGATATGTTTTTGAGAAAAGAGACAAAGGAATAGGAATTGCTGTATTGGGATTGGGTCAAAAATCGATTTATCCAACAGGCTTTTGTTAACTATTAATGGGAGATGCAAATGTTATCCAGATATAGGAACGTAGAAGGGGAAAAAGGTTTTACCCTGATCGAATTGTTGATTGTTATTGCCATTATCGGTATTTTGGCTGCCATCGCGATTCCACAGTTCAGTGCTTATAAGCAACGTGGTTATAACTCTGATACAAAGGCAAATCTACATAATTTGTTCCTGTCCTGCAAAGCATATTGGGCGGATAACGGATCGGACTCACCTTGTACCGAGACAGATGTTACCAATACCACTTATGGCTTCGCCAAATCACCTGGTATAACAATTACTATTGCTGACGATAGCAATACAGAACCTGCTTATGGTGCCACGGCGGTAAATTCCAATGTTCCAGGAGTAACCTATGCAATTAATTCTTCAGGAGCAATTACGGAGCAGTAGTTAAAGTTTAAAAACTCCCTATTTCACCTTAAGTGGAACCGGGAGTTTTTTTGTAAAACCTAGGTGTTCTTCTGTTGAATGGTATTAACAGTTGACCTGTTTTTTCGATTTTTACTCCAGATTGGCATTATTTTTTCACCCTGCACCCTCATACGTATTTATGTTTCTTAAATCAGCAAGGGGAAAACAATGAAAGTAGTTTCCCTGTTACCTTCGGCGACAGAAATTATTTCGCGATTAGGATTAGAAAAAAACCTGGTTGGTGTTTCACATGAATGTGATTTTCCTGAATCAGTCGCTCTGCTTCCCAAACTTACCTCCAGCAGCATCAACACCGAACTGTCGAGTTCCAATATCCATAAGTCCGTAATGGAAGTAATGAAAAGAGCCGTTTCCGTTTACGATCTTGATTTAGAACTTTTAACATCTCTCAAACCTGATTTCATAATTACTCAGGATTTATGCGATGTTTGCGCTGTATCTTTTGAACAGGTCGAGCAGGCTTGTCAGGAAGTTCTTGATAAGAATGCTCGAATAATTTCACTAAAACCAAAAGTGCTTGGCGATATTTGGGACGACGTGCAAAACGTAGCGGACTTATTGTCGGTCACTGAAAAGGGCCGAGAGTTTCATGAAGAAATGGAATCAAGAATCAAAGCATTACAAACACGGCGAAGGGATGGAACTTCGCCAAAAGTTTTGACCATAGAGTGGATCGATCCTATTTATATTGGTGGCATGTGGTTGCCTGAAATGATAGCTATTGTTGGCGGTCAGGTGTGCATCGCTGAAAGCGGACAACCTGCACCAGTGGTCAATCGGGAAGATCTTGAAAAAATTGAACCCGATGTGGTGGTGATCAAACCCTGTGGATACAAATTGGAACAGACTTTGAAAGAACTCGAGCTTCTGAAAAAGCAACTCCCAGATTGGGAAAAACCACCGAGGATCTATCTGGTCGATGGCAATTCTTATTTCAACCGACCTGGCCCACGTATCCTCGATTCCCTGGAAATTCTTGCCTACTGCACCTACCCCGACCTATACCTAGATTTCGGTGAATGCTACAAAAAAGGCCTCATCGAACTCGGCTCTGACCTACAATTAAAATAAACGTCGACTAGCTAGAGGGTTGAAAATTAAGGGATAATTCTATATAATTGGGCTATGACTATTGAAAAGGACTTCATTGTAATTGGCTCTGGTGTTGCCGGATTGACATTCGCTCTCAAGGTTTGCAGATTCGGCTCTGTGGGGATTATTACCAAAGAAGCCTTGGAAGAATCTGCCACTAAATACGCCCAAGGCGGTATCGCTTCGGTAATGGCGCAAGATGATTCTTTCGAATTGCATGTTCAGGACACGATGGAAACGGGACACGGACTTTGCCACGAAGATTTTGTGCATATCGCCTGTCGTGAAGGTCCTGCAAGAATTCGTGAGTTGATCGATCTGGGAGCACAATTTGATTTGCGTGGAACGGAATTCGATTTAGGAAAAGAGGGGGGGCATTCCAAACGCCGTATCCTTCACGCCCATGACCTCACAGGTTGGGAAATTGAAAAAACTCTCATAGAAGCAATCCACGCTGAAAAAAATATAGAAATATTCGAATACCATATGGCTATCGACCTGATCACCAGGGCCAGACTAGATGAAAAAATACAACCGGGTAGTTTGGAAGATGAAGCGCTTGGACTCTATGTGTTGAACCATAGAACGAACCAGGTAGAGACGATGGTGGGAGATGTGATTTTGCTCGCCTCAGGAGGTGCAGGCAAAGTTTATCTTTATACATCGAATCCAGACACCGCTACGGGAGATGGTATTTCTGTTGCCTATCGAGCGGGTGCAAAAATTGCCAATATGGAGTTTTTTCAGTTCCATCCCACTTGTCTTTTTCATCCCACAGCAAAATCGTTTTTGATTTCTGAAACAGTGCGCGGTGAAGGCGGAATTTTGCGTTTAGAAAATGGTGACACGTTCATGGAGAAATATCATGAATTGGGTTGTCTCGCGCCACGCGATGTCGTTGCCCGTGCGATTGACCATGAAATGAAAAAGAGCGGCGACGATTGTGTTTATCTTGATGTCACGCACTTGGAGGGTTACCGTATTCGTGAAAGATTTCCAAATATCTATCAGACCTGTCTTAAATTTGGTTTTGATATGTCTAGAGAACTGGTTCCTGTTGTGCCAGCAGCTCACTACATGTGCGGTGGCTTAGTGGTAGATACAAATGGACAAACAAACATTAAACGCTTGTTCGCTAGTGGAGAAGTTTGTTTCTCTGGTTTGCACGGTGCCAATCGGTTGGCCTCCAATTCTCTGCTAGAAGGTTTAGTTCTTTCGCATCGTGCGGTCGATAAAGCGGTTAACCTATTTAAAGAATCAAAAAACTTACCAAATCAGTTGGAGTTAATTCCTGCTTGGGATCCAGGAAGCGCGGTTGATAGTGACGAATCCGTTGTGGTTTCGCATAATTGGGACGAGATACGCCGTTTGATGTGGAACTATGTTGGCATTGTTCGTTCTGATAAACGTCTAAAACGAGCGGAGCGTCGTATTCAACTTCTTTTAAAAGAAATTCAAGAATATTACTGGAACTTTAAAATTACCAAGGATACCTTGGAGCTTAGAAACATTGCTATTACCGCGCAGTTGATTATTCAAGGTGCGTTGATACGGAAAGAAAGTCGAGGTTTGCATTTCAACCTCGACCACCTGGATACGGATGATGAAAACTGGAAATGCGATAATGTTTTTCAGGACACCGCCCGTAGATTGATAACCCCGATTAACCCGAGAATAGTGACCCATGAGTGAAAAGAAAACAGTACATGTATTGATTCGAGATTTTTTTGGTGTGGTTGCTCTGGCCTTTACAGTATTTGGTTTTATGGCGCTAAATTCATTTTCGCCCACCGACCCCTCCTTCAATAAAAGTGTTGTAGGAATGAACGTGACCAATTCCGGAGGTATGGTGGGCGCCTACCTTGCGGATGCGCTGGCGAATATTTTCGGCAGTGGTTCATTCTTCTTACCCGTTATCACTGCAGTTTTAGGCTGGGCATTAATTCGTGGCAGGCAAGTGGAAAACTGGTCGTTAATTATAGGTTCCGGAGTGTTATTTCTCATCGGCCTTTGTTCTTTACTGGCGATACAGTTTCCGGTCGATCCTTTTTTCGGAAAAACTGTGCAGGCTGGAGGTTTGATTGGTGATGGGCTTGGTGGATTTTTGATCACCTGGTTGAATCCCTCGGGAGCAGTATTGATTCTAATCACATTATTATTTATTTCTTTTATGATAATGACTCGTCTTGAGGTCAATGTTCTGGTAGAAACCTTGGGAAAAATTTTTTCAATGATTGGTGGTGGGCTATGGTTGGGCATAAATAAAACCAAAGATTTGGCAATAAAAATATTGCAGGGGATGGGAAAGGTTTTTCAGGGGATTAAAGTAATGTTTGAAAAAAATCAGGTAGCACGTACTGAATCCACGCAAACTAAAAAAGTTGCTAGAGATCCTGTGATTGTTACCCGCACCCGACCTGAACCTGTGGTGATTGAACGCCAGGACAAATCTAATAAAAAGAAAAAGGAAGAGAAGCCGGAATTTGTGGTTCAGGATCATTTTCCTTTTATGGGTGCGTCTGATAAATACGAGATTCCACCTTTATCTTTGTTAAATGACGTCCCCTCTGGGATAGGTACGGATGCTGAAAGGTCGCGTAATGAAATATTAGCAAGCAGCGCAATCCTGGAAAAAAAGTTGTCGGACTTTGGCATTGATGGGCGGGTCGTTCAGGTTTTACCGGGTCCGGTTATCACCTTATTTGAATACGAGCCTGCACCTGGTGTAAAAGTAAGTCGCATTGTTTCGCTTGCTGATGATCTTGCTTTGGCAATGCGGTGTGTTGGATTGCGCATTCTCGCTCCTGTACCCGGAAAACCGGTAGTGGGCATTGAGATTCCAAACCTTCGTCGCGAGACCATTTACTTTAAAGATGTCATGGAATCGGATGCTTTTCAAGAAGCTGATTCAAAACTGAATCTGGCAATCGGTAAAGACATTATCGGGGAGCCTGCGGTGCAAGACCTTGCGAAAACACCGCATTTACTGATAGCTGGTTCTACCGGATCCGGAAAAAGTGTTGGTCTTAATTCAATGATATGTAGCATTCTACTCAACGCCACTCCAGATGAAGTTAAGATGATTATGATTGATCCCAAGATGTTGGAGTTTTCTGTTTACGATGGTATCCCGCATCTTATTGCTCCGGTGGTTACCAATCCTAAAAAAGCTGCCGCAGCTTTGAAGTGGGCTGTAACTGAAATGGAGTCGCGTTATAAGTTAATGGCCGAGCGTGGAGTGAGAAACATAAATGGTTTTAATGACCTTACTGAAAAGCTGCAAAAAGAATATGACGCAGAATTAAAAAACCGTGAAAAGGCTAACAAAGGTGTGAAAACTGTTGATGAAGACAATAAGAACGAGGAAGAAGAAAATTTGATTCCGGAACCTCCTGCAAAACTTCCGTATGTGGTTGTGCTCATCGACGAACTAGCGGACTTGATGATGGTAGCATCCAAGGGTGTTGAAGATTGCCTAACGCGCCTAGCGCAAATGGCGCGTGCGGCAGGCATTCATTTGATTGTTGCAACACAACGTCCCTCCGTAGATGTGTTGACTGGAATCATTAAAACTAATTTCCCAACGCGAATGTCTTACAAGGTGACTTCCCGTGTGGATTCCAGAACCATCCTTGATGCAATGGGTGCCGATAAGCTGCTAGGCCGTGGTGATATGCTATTTCTTCCACCAGGATCATCCAATTTACTTAGGCTCCATGGAGTAATGGTCAGCGATGAAGAGATTGAACGGATAGTAAGTTTCATTAAGAAACAGGCGCAACCAGTTTATGAAAAAGATATTTTTATGGCCGCCGAAATTGAAGCAAAGGATGAAGAGGAAGAACAGGAAATGGATGAAAAATATGACGAGGCATTAGCCATTGTTGCTAAAGACAGGCAAGCATCCATTTCTTATATCCAGCGACGATTAAGGATAGGATATAATAGGGCAGCACGAATTATAGAAACTATGGAGCGAGAAGGGATAGTAGGTCCATCAGACGGGGTCAAGCCACGTGAAGTTTACGTCAGCCCAATCGAAATTGAATAGGCTTAGTATTTGGATAGTTGGGTGACGGTATAACCTTCTTAGTGTTTTTCGATTTAACCTATCAGGGGGAAGCCGCCCCGATTATTACTATTTTATATAAAAGGTTTTGCAGCCGTTCCAATAAGATGCAAAGCAAGGAGCATCAAAAAATCGCAAACATCAAACATTTTGAAAACGTCTGAGCTTCATAAAAACTGGAAAGTTGTGCTATAATTTTGGGTGTTCCAGACCGTTTTTTTAGTTCGCGTTTGATGAAAGAAGAACCTTTTCCTGATCCCCCCATCCTATTCTTGCTAATGGGTGCGAGCAACCTCGCTCGAGGTTATTCCATGCTTACCCATCACCTTTCAGAATGTCTTAAAAAAAATAAGACTGAATTTTTAAATGCACTGGGTCCCGGTCGAGGGTTTTGCGCTAGAGGTGGGGTATTCAATATTACATATTCACCTATTAAGGACTGCCGGATAATAGAATCTGCGGAAAAAAAATCAAAAGAGGCCCTGCACACAATTGTGCTGATCACAGATATAGGCAATGATCTCATGTATGGCGTATCTGTTGATACTCTTATTGCAAGCCTAGATATAATGATAGACGAAATCCTTAAATGGGATGCTGATATTTTTCTGACATCTATTCATGTCGATCTTAAAAAAGATGTCAGTCCAGGGATATTTTTAGTTTTGAGATTTTTACTTTATCCACGTAGCAAAGTTAATTATGAAGAGATGGATTTGTCCATCATCAAAATAAATGACTATTTAGAGGAAAAAGTTAGGAAAAATGAAAGGACGTATTTGATAACAGGATTGGAAGCATTCGCGGGTTTGGATAAAATTCATTACAGTCTGTTAAAAACGCATGCAGCATGGTCAACAGTAGCCGAGAAAATTTTTCGGGTTATAAATGTTCCTGTCCAAAAGAAATTGCGCTTGATAGATGGAATCAAATCTATCTCTGCTAATCTCAAGCGTTTAATTTTCTGCGATATGTTTTTCCTCAAGAAAAAAGGGCGTGAATTTTTTTAGGTAAATTTATGGGCTATTTTTTGGCGATAATACGGTTACTCATATATGTAGGTGTCTTCGCCATTTTCTTTTTAATAGGATTAATGGTCCACATTTTATTCTTTGCTTCGAAGTTGAAACGGAACAAATGGATTTTATTTTTTACCTGTTGGTGGGCCAAAACAACTTGTTGGGTCTTGAACTTTCAATTTAATGTCGTGGGAGATGAACTGCCAAAACCCGGGTCTTTGATTGTTGCAAATCATATGGGCTCACCAGATATTTTTATCCTGGGCGCTTGTTTTGAAGCATTTTTTGTTTCAAAAGCAGAAATTTCCAATTGGCCTTTTTTTAATCTATTGGCATGGCTTGGGTTGACCATTTTTGCTTATAGAAAACAAAAGCGGCAGGTCAGGTCTATTATTGAAAAAATAGAAGCACGATTGAATTCCGATTGCTCGGTAATACTATTCCCCGAAGCACAAGCAACAAACGGAACAGATGTTGCCCCCTTCAAGTCTGCCGTGTTTGAATCTGTGGTGCGAGCGAATCGGCCTGTGGTTCCCGTGGCTCTTCAATATCATGATGGCAAACGACCAACAATAGCGTATTATGGAGACTCTTTTTTCAAACATATGGTAACGTTACTGAAAAATCCGTGCCTGCAGGCAACAATATATGTTTTGCCAGAAATAGCACCAGGACCTGACAGGTATCAATTGGCAAAGACGAGTTATTTGAGGGTTCGAAAGCGTTACCTTGGTAATATTTGACGATGATAATTATCGCCGACTTTAATTAATAATTGGCAGACCATGACGAAATTACTGATAACTTAAATTTTTAAAGGCGTAAAAATGATCCATCCTTTTAAAGGTACAAAACCAGAAATCGATGCCTCAGCCCTCGTGGTTGATAGCGCACAAATCATTGGCGATGTGAAAATTGGTGAAGAAAGCAGCGTTTGGTTCAATGCTGTCATTCGCGGGGACATCAATTTTATTCGAATTGGGAAAAGAACTAATATCCAAGATGGTTGTGTTTTGCATGTGGCACGCAAAACCCTACCATTGGAAATCGGCGATGAGGTGACAATAGGCCATAACGTTACCTTGCATGCGTGTGCTATCGGTTCCCAATGTCTCATCGGTATGGGTGCTACAGTGATGGACGGTTCCGTAATAGGTGAACAGTCGATTGTTGGAGCCGGTGCTTTGGTTACGCCAAACACAAAGATTCCTGCGAAAAGTCTAGTTCTTGGATCTCCTGCAAAAGTAAAGCGTGAATTGACAGAAGAAGAGATACGTGGCATTCGTGAGTCAGCAGCAAATTATGTTGGCGATATTGAAACGTATCTGGATTAGATAAGAATGGACGAATTCGAAAAAGGCTCTGTGCGGATTGCAGTGATCGGTGGTAGCGGTGCTTATCATCTTCTTACCAAACAATCATTAGGCAAAGAAAAAAAATGCCAAGTCCTCGATACCCCATATGGAGAAAGTGCACCGATTCATCATTTTAGTTTTGATGGACTTGAGTTTCTTTTTCTTTCCCGACACGGTGAAACGGATTATTCCATCACCGCTCCTTTTATAAATTATCGCGCTAACATCTACGCCTTAAAAGAATGTGGTGTGCAAAGGATTATTGCCTGGTCTGGCCCTGGTATCATCAATACGGCTTTCGAACCTGGTGATTTTGTGGTACCGCACGATATAATTGATGAGACTAAAAATCGCCCAACGACTTTTTTTGATAATACGGGAATTGGATTCATTCGGCAAAGCCGACCTTTCTGCCCACAAATCGCACATACCTTACACGACGTGTTGCACGAAACTGATTTGCAACATCATAATCAGGCGGTGTATGCCTGTACTGAAGGTCCCCGATTAGAAACCCCAGCAGAAATAAAAAAGTTACGTATCCTCGGTGCCGACCTTGTCGGCATGACCTTGGCGCCAGAAGCATTTCTTGCGCGCGAAAAAGAGATTTGTTATAGCCCGTTTTGTTATCTCACTAACTACGCCGAAGGAGTCAAACCTAGAAAATTTGAAAAAGGGAAATTGTTTGAAGGCATGCAAACAGAAGAGGAAAAAAAACAGGTAGACAATACTATTCAAAAGTTTCCCTCTTTGATACGCAAGGTATTTGAAACTTTAAAAGAAGAAAAAAGAACCTGCGATTGTTCCGAAGCCTTGCGCCGTTATAAAAATAAAGGCTTTGTTTCGGAAGATGGATAGTAGACAACCCAAAGTAATATGTTCAGAAGCTTGGGTTTGCACTTTGGGGTCAGACCTATTCCCTGTCCGCGATAGTTGACTAGTCGGGCCATGCATCGAACCCACCAGTCATGGAGTAAACCTCTTTGAATCCTTGTTGCGATAGATATTCTGCGGCACCGCGGCTAGAATTTCCGTGGTAGCAACAAACTACTAGGGGTGTTTCCTTATCCGTTTTTTCGATGTATTCTTTAACATTCTGGTCGTTGAGAGAAACGGCATTAGGAATGTGGCCCGAGGCATAGGAGCCGGGATCACGAATGTCGACCACGTTTACCGTATCTTCTTCAATCATTTCCTGAACCAAATGAGGATTTATTTCTTTGAACATGACAAGCTATCCTTTAGAGTGTTAAAAATTTAAATTCGGTTTTCTATATTTTGTATCTTAGTTCTTTAGATGGTTGGGCAGGTAAAAGGTCTCTTAGAATATTAAGGATAAAATGAATTTAGAGCAACTGGAAAAAAATTTTGAATTAGCCCATTCAAAAGACGATTTGGTGGATACGGTTGCAAAAGCCGTTGCTTTTGCAAATGGTTGCCAGCAGGTAAGAAAATATGATTCCGCAATTGCCTGCTTGAATACACTTGATTTAAAAGAACAAAAGAATTTGAAGGCGGTAATATTTACCGCATTGGGAACTGTCTATTGGGAGAAAGGGCAACTTAATAAAGCCTTGATCCAGTTTGAGCATGCATTACAAATTTTTAAAGAACTTGAAGACAAATCCGGAAAGGCAGCGATTTTATCTGTTTTGGGTATTACTTACTGGCGGAAATGTGAATGGGATCTGGCTATAGAAAATATTAAAGATGCTTTGAATCAAAATACGGGAAAGGATGAGCGTTTTGAATCTTTATATGGAGCATTTGATCGCGGTATTGTTAATTTACACAATCGCATACGATTGGGCAGGGAATTAGAAAAGCCGATTAAAATTTTACAACCTTTATTTGCTTCAACCGCGTTACATATCATTGTTGGTAACTTTGAAGAGTTGGAGACTTGTCTCAACGAGTCGATGCTCCTTGCAGAGCAACTGAACCAAGGTGATATTCTTAGAGCTGCAGAAAGTCTAAAACTGTTAGCCTTAGGAGGTAGTAATAACTAAATCTGGCGAGCAATTGGTTCCTTGACTAAACGAGTCATTGTTCTATTTTTCCTGAGTGTGGCCTAGGTTAAAGTAGGTAAGTTCGTTCTTGTTGTGAAAAAGGTGAACGACTTTGCTGTTTGGAATGGCGGAGAATTTTTTTATGATATCCTGTGTAGATTCGCTTTTTAACTTGATGGTGCAAATGAAGTTTTTGCAGATTCCCGAATTGATCCACACTAATAACCAGTCATAAAGTTTTTCTGGGTAACAGATCACATCCGAAAAGAACCAGTCGACAGACTTCCCCTCCTTCTTAAGTTCTTCTGGCAGTAAAGAGAATGCATCCCGTTCTTTAAAGGACACGCCTTTTAATTTAGAGATTTTTTCATCGAGAGGCGAACGGTCGACACTGAGTACTTCGGCACCGCATTTATGGATCACCCACGCCCAACCTCCGGGGCTACCACCAAAATCGAGGCAGAATTCTCCTGCTTTTGGGGTTTTCTCTGCCAGAGTCAGGGCTTCATAAAGTTTCAGATAAGCGCGGTTCGGAGGGCCATTCTTATCTTCAATAAAGGAAGGTTCTCCGTTTCTGAACGGATTCGAACAATTGGCGGAAGCAAGTAATGTATTTTCATCGAGTAGACACCACGATCCGATTCTTTGCAAAGGGAGTGAGGTTGGAAACGACATGTGCTTTGGTTTGCTGGGATTTAACTTTTCTTCAATGAGTTTCGCCCGTCTATGGAGTGTAAAGGAATAAAGACACCAGTTTAGTTGAATAGCTTTTAACTTTTTCGCGGCATCGTTGATCGAGTCGATGGACAGAGCGACCGGATTCTTCCATATATTCTGCGCCCAATGTGCGTTAATGAACGGTTCGCTTGAAAGAACAAGTTGATCATGAACGGCAATCACTCCACCCACTTCTTTTAAAAGAGGTTCACGCAACCCTTCAGGAGCGAGGTATGCGGATTGTATTTCATCACTCATAGAATGCGATCATATCATTTCTGAAATATCGATTTTTGATAGTGTTCAGATGCTTCTTTGAGAATTTTCTCTACTTCTTCAAGGTCTCCAAATTCGTTGGGTTTCATTTTTCCTTGTGGTATCTAAACTCGTTTCTGCCTTCTTCTTGACAAGAAGTCGAGAATAAAGTATAAAATTTAGCTCTCTACAAAAATTCTCCCATGTTGAGGGGATTATTTTAAGCGCCCATTATTAAGAAGGAGCAGTTTTTTGGCAAATCATAAATCTGCATTAAAACGTATTCGACAAAACGTAAAACGTAACGAAAGAAACAAAGGTTTTCTAACCTTGGTCAAAACAGTTACTAAAAAAGTAACAGCAGAAGCCGAAGCAGGAAACAAAGAACAGGCCTTGGTAGAATTAAAAAGAGCTGAGAAAGTGATCGCAAAAGTTGGCGGTAAAGGAATTCTCCATTCCAGGGCTGCATCTCGCAAAATTTCTAGTCTCACACGCCTCGTCAATCGCACTTCCTAAAACCCACTAGGTTTAACTTCCCAAGTAGTATCAGTGAGCAATGGCTAAAAGTATTGGTACTTTCTGGTTTTAAATATATCGACTCATAGGCCGGTTGTCTAATGCCTTATTGCCGTAAGCCCAAGGATGAGGGTTTGTATAACGAATACTGGGTCCTGCGAAGTGGATTTTAGGCTACGGTCTGCCTGGGTGAGTTGCAAATAGGCTCGCCTCAATTGTTGGTTGCTGAAATTTTTGGTGTGTTGCAGCGCTTTTTCCACCACAAAAGGATTGGCACCCATGGCTTTGGCGATTTGATTTGAGGGAATATTTCTTTGCTGGTAATTTTTCACTTCCCAAATAACTCGGAACTGCCATGCTATCATTCCCATAATTTTTATCGGCTCTTCTCCGTGGTCTAATTGATTATTTAAAAGTTGTAAAGCTTTGTGAGAATTTTTATTTTTCAAGGCATCGGTAAGGGAGAAAATAGTTTCCAGCCGGGTTTCTCCTACAACTTCCTGCACATCTTTCTCTGATACTTCTTTATTTTTTCCGACATATGTTAGCGTTTTATTCAATTCTTGGACAAGAACCCCAGGATAGGCTCCTACTCGGTTTACCAAAGCACGCGCTGCATTCGTATTCATGGCATAGCCTTGGCCTTTGGCTTTATCCCGAATCCAGGTAACCAGCACATTTTCTTTAGGGGCTTCACAGGCGACGGCACCTTTAACTTTTGTGAGAGCTTTATAAATTTTTCTTTTCCGGTCTATCTTGTCGGCAGTTATAACCAAGCACGTTCCAGTAATAGGATTGCTGCAATAATCGATGAGAGATTGAGCATCTTCGTCTTTTGGAATAGCGTCATGCAGGTTGCGAACAATTATCAGTTTAGTTCCGCCGAGAAAGGGCAAGGTTTTAATAGATTCGAGCCAATTGTTGACGTTACTAATTCGGGCATCAAAGGTTTCTAGGTTGAAATCCCGGTTGTCTTCGTTGATCCATATTTTCGTTAGCGATCTGATTGCTTCGATATGGTAAAACGTTTCGGGACCGTATAAAAAATAAACGGATTCTGTTTTTCCTTGTGATAATTTTTGGTCGAGGTCTTCTGGTGACACGATATTTAAAGAGTTTTAGAATTGATCGATTAATAAGCTAACGAGACGCCTCCCCAGATCTTGAAAACCCAGGTCTAAAGCTTTTAGCCGGGCTCTTTCGGTGGCTGCGATATCGGATGTGGATTTATAATCCCATTGTGTTTTAAATTTTTCTTTCATAAAAATTTTGTTTTTTATCTGATCCGTTATTGTTAAGTTAATCTCGACCTCAACAATAATATTGGAGACTAAATCCTGTGAGCCGAAAGAGACGTTTCTTTTTTGGTAAAAAATCAAAGTCGCGTCCATTATTAAATCGGCATCACCTTTTTTTGCCACTTTCAGGCGTCCATCAGAAATAAAAGCTTGTAAAACGGCACTGGTGAGTTCCCTATGTATTTCAGGTTGGGAGGAGGTATTTTTAAATACTGGAATGGAGATGGTTTTTAAGTGTGGAGGGAGTGAACTGCCCGTTCCTACTAGATGATAGCCACACCCTGAAAAGAGAAAGCAGGAAATGGAAAAAGACAACAACCAATTATTCTTTTTCTTTGGCTTCATTTAACTACGATGTTGACCAGTTTTTTGGGGACTATGATGACTTTCTTGATTTCTTTGCCTTGGATCCACTCTTGGATTCGTGGCTCACTGAGGGAGAGTAATTTTAAATCTTCATCGCTGACTCCTGATGCCACCTGAACCTTTTGTCTTACTTTACCATTGACTTGTAACACGATCAATATTTCATCAGTTTGTGTTAGTTTTTCCTTATAGAGAGGCCATTTTTTTTCATCCAGCGCGTTCGAAAAGTTCATTTCTACTGCCATTTCTTGAGCGATATGCGGTGCGAAGGGTGAAAGGGTCAGGATAAGAGCTTCCATTGCTTCCCGAATTACAGCTTGAATGTCCTCTTTCACCTCACTTTGCTTTTCTTTCCACTCCTTGAAATGGTAGAGATGATTGACCCATTCCATAATTGCCGCGATGGCGGTGTTAAATTGCATTCGTTTTTCGATATCTTCGGTGACACGCCTGATTGTTACATGGGTTATTCTGCGCAGTTCTTTTAATTCATTTATTGATGTGGAAAAATTTTCATCAGGGGGTGAGGCAGTTTTTATCACGTCAACAAACTCGCTAAAAATCCGCCAGACTCGTTTTAGAAATCGAAAGCAACCTTCTACGCCTTGATCGCTCCATTCTAAATCTTTAACTGGGGGTGCCGCGAATAGAATAAAAATCCGGGCGGTATCTGCACCGTAATTTTTTATTATTTCGTCGGGGTCCACCACGTTACCTTTTGACTTCGACATTTTTGCTCCATCTTTAATAACCATTCCTTGAGTTAAAAGATGATCAAAGGGTTCTTTGATTGGGGTCAGTCCGATATCGTTTAGCACGAGATTAAAAAATCTAGAGTATAGTAAGTGCAGAATGGCATGTTCAATACCACCAACATATTGATCCACGGGCATCCAGTAATCGTTGTCTTCCAGATTAAAAGGATTATCTTCCAGGCGTGGTGAAGTATAGCGGTTGAAGTACCACGAAGAACAAATAAAAGTATCCAAAGTATCGGTATCACGTTTAGCCGGGGCTTTACATTTTGGGCATTTAGTTTTATAAAACGATTCGAGAATATGAAGTGGCGACTGTCCTTTCTCTCCTAGTTGTACCTCTAATGGCAGTTCGACGGGCAGTTGGTTATATTTCACCGGAACAATTCCGCAGGCATCGCAATGTACAACAGGGATGGGCGTGCCCCAATATCGTTGTCTTGAAATCCCCCAGTCACGAAGACGAAAGTTTACAGTAGCTTTGCCGATGCCTTCTTTAGCTAGATATTCGCACACCTTCCTACGGGCTTCTTGGCCGATAAGTCCATCGAAGTTTTCGGAATGGATCATAGCTCCATCTGAGCTGAATGCTTGGGCCATAGTTTTTTCATCAAGCATTTCATCTTTGGGTTGAATGACAACCCGAACGGGAAGATTATATTTGCGTGCGAAATCCAAATCTCTTTGATCATGTGCAGGAACCGACATAATAGCACCAGTGCCGTAATCCATAAGAACAAAATTTGCGGTCCAAACTGGAATAGATTCTCCCGTTAGGGGATTGGTGACATATGCTCCTATAAATACCCCTTCTTTATCGCCGGTATCGCTAATGCGTGCGATGGTGTCTTGGTGGTTTACCTTTTTAACGAAAGCATCTACTTCAGACTCTTGTTCGGTTCCTCGCGAAAGCTGAAAAGTTAAAGGGTGTTCGGGAGCCAGTACCATGAACATTGCGCCGTATAAGGTGTCGGGTCGGGTTGTAAAGACTTTAATAGCGTGATCGCTGTCTTTGACTTTAAAGTCAACTTCTGCGCCGAAACTTTTACCAATCCAATTAGTTTGCATGGTGAGCACTTGCTCCGGCCATTTCCCCGAAAGATTTTTACATCCTTCCAGAAGGCGATCCGCATAATCGGTAATTTTAAAAAACCAACCTTCTTGTTGTTTTTGTAAAACTTCATTGTCACAGCGCCAGCAACAACCATCGACTACCTGTTCATTAGCTAAAACCGTTTGGCAAACTTCACACCAGTTTATTGTGGAGTTTTTTCTATAGGCGATTCCTTTTTCCAGAAATTTCAGAAATAACCATTGGTTCCACTTGTAGTATCCAGGGTGGCAGGTAGCTATTTCACGGTCCCAGTCATAACTCAAACCAAGAGCTTTGATTTGTTCGCGCATGGTGCGAATGTTTTCAAAAGTCCATTTGGCAGGATGTGTATTATTTTTGATCGCGGCATTTTCGGCGGGCATTCCAAACGCGTCCCAACCTAGAGGATGAATAACGTTGAACCCTTTCATCCGTTTGAATCGTGCTAATGTGTCACCGATAGTGTAGTTTCGAACATGACCCATGTGGATACGTCCTGAAGGATACGGGAACATTTCTAAAAGATAGAACTTCTTTTTGGAAGAATCGCGTTCTACCTTGAACGTTTTATTTTTTTCCCAATGTGCCTGCCATTTTGCTTCAATAAGGTTTGGCTCGTAAGGATTCATAAATATTTTTCTTGCCTGAGGATTACTATAAGTTTAAAAACAGGAATTCTAACATAATCTATCCTCTCGCGAGGGATGCAACTTGCCAATATATTTTTTACTCAGCCAATATTTGATCACCACGGTGCGATAATGACAGAGCTTTCAGGAGCCATAGTGATAGTTTTTTTAATCTATTTTCTGATTATGTTGGGCATCGGATGGTTGGCCTCTCGCCAGATAAGATCACCGTTGGATTTTTTTCTTGCTGACCGTTCTTTAAAAGCATGGGTTACTGCTATTTCTTCTACAGCTAGTTCAGAAAGTGCCTGGGCTGTTTTAGGCACTGTAGGGCTTGCATATACGGAAGGACTGTCTGCAATCTGGTTTTTGCCTGGATGTCTGATGGGATACCTGATCAACTGGTTTTTCATTGCAGAAAAAATTAGAAAACAATCCGAAGAAATTCAAGCAGTGACTCTTTCTGACTACATAGAAAATTGTTTTAATGATGAGAAGCATGTTTTACGCTTAATCTCAGTAGTGATTATTTTTTCCTGCATGATGGGCTATGTGGCAGCCCAGTTGATAGCCATTGGAAAAACTTTTGATGCCATTTTCGGAGTGCCTCATGTTTTAAGTATCTCTGTCGGTGGCATAATTGTATTGGGTTACACAATGATGGGCGGTGTACGTGCTGTAGCTTGGACAGATTTTATTCAAGGACTCATCATGGTCTTTGGTTTGGTTGTTGTATCTCTAGTGGCAGTGCAAAGCTTGGGTGGATTTTCCGCCATGCTGGTGGAAGTAGAACAGGTTTCTCCTGCAACGCTTGAATGGATGGGGGGAAAATCCATTGCTGCTTTTTTTGGCTCAATGGTTGGATTGTTGGGGATTGGGCTTGGTTATCCAGGGCAGCCGCATGTTGTTACTCGCTACATGGCTGCGAAAAATACCCAGGTTATTAAAAATGGAACATGGATCGCCTTAGGGTGGGGATTGCTTATTTATTCTTCCTCTATTTTACTGGGAATTTGCGGACAAGTTCTTTTTCCTGGATTAGAAGATCCTGAACATTTATTTCCAAAAGCAGCGGAGCAACTTTTACCAACTTTTTTAACGGCTATTGTTCTAATAGGTGTTTTGTCTGCAATCATGTCTACGATCTCGGCGCAAATACTGGTAGCAGCATCGACAGTTGCACATGATATTTATTCAAAAATGCTAAAACAGTCTTTATCGCACAAACGAATAATCCTCGTAAGCCGATTGACAGTTCTATTGTTGGGATTGGGAGCGATGTTTATTGCATTAGGTGAGACACGTGTTATTTTCTGGTTTGTGCTATTTGCGTGGTCTGGGCTAGGAGCTAGCTTTGGGCCATTGATTCTTTTTACTCTTTATTGGAAAGAGACCTCGCGCCAGGGCGCGATTGCAGGAATGTTGACGGGGTTTGTAATTACATTGGTTTGGAAAATCAACGGTTTTTCCGATTCCGTAATTTACGAGTTAGTCCCGGCTTTTTTATTATCTAGTCTTGCTATTTATTTTGTGAGTAAAGCGACTAAAAAAAACTTTAGAACTCCAAAAAATTAAAAATAATAGTTGCCATTTTTTCTGCGGCTCCTTGTTGATCATTGATGAAAGATTTTGCTTTGGAGGCCAGTCTCCTGCGATAGTCTTTTTGTTTAAGAAGGGTATCAACTTTTTCTTTAATCTCCTCCGAATTTCTAACCGTGAACGCAACGCTTTGTTTATGTGCTTCATCTGCTACATGATCTATATTTTCGATGTGAGGTCCATGCAGCACGGCGACGCCATGTGACAATGGTTCTATCAGGCTATGTCCGCCGCCAGGTTCGATAAGACTATGACCGATAAATACCACTTGGCCTAATGAGTATACTGCAGCTAACTCCCCGACCGTATCCAAGAGAATGACCGATTCCGGTTCGGAGTTTTCTGGTAAAGAGCGGCGGCAATAAGAAATACTTTTTTTTTCAAGCAGAGCAGCTATTTCATCTGCCCTTTCAATTCTCCTTGGAGCAAGAATCAAAATCAGGCAGGGATGTTTTTCCTTTAAATGCTGATGAGCGTTGAGAATTATTTCTTCTTCTCCAGCATGAGTGCTACCAGCTACCCATACGGGCGTACTTTCTTCTAATTTATAAAACTGTCGCAAACGATTTCTGTCATTATCCGTCATTAGCTGCAAGGAATCGAATTTTGGGTCGCCGACCACTTCTATTTTTCCAGGGTTTACGCCCAGATCTACCATAGTTTGCTGGCTATTATAGTTTTGCATGCAAAGTAGGTTGAATTGTTGAAACATATTTCTAAAGAGAGAACCAGCTTTCAAGTAGCCACTGGCAGAACGATGTGAAATACGACCATTGAGTAAGATTATTGATGTATTTTGTTTGTGTAATTGGTCGATCAAACCCGGCCAGAAGCCTGTATCAATCACCACATACATATCGGGTTGAATCCTGTTCCGTGACATCCAGGTGAAGGGTAGACAATCTAAGGGGTGAAAGAAAATAGTTTCCGCTATTTTAAGATGCATCAAGGCCCCTTCATAACCAGAATCGGTAGTGACGGAAACCACGATTTGTAAATTTAAATTTTTTTCATGAATTTTTTTTAGAATAGGTGCAGCTGCTTTCACTTCCCCTAGAGAAAGTGCATAGAACCAAAGAATTTTGCCTTTTTCCTTTTTTATTTTTGGGGTAAAACCAAAATGGTGTTTCAAAAATTTAAATTTATATTTCGAAAAAAATGACAATATGGTGAATATAGGAACAATGATAATAGCGATTAGGAGGGAAAGGATGTGGTAAAAAAAGATCATATCAAATCAAAACCAAAGTTTAAGCAGAACGTGTTTCTTCGATAATTTTTATATTACGGAGTGCAGCGCCGCGATGGTTGCGAACAGTTTCGGCTGCTGCCCGGCCGGCTTTTTGCCTGTCTTCAGAACTTAAGATAAAATGTTTGAGTGTTGGATAGAGCTCCTCTTCTTTTTGTAGTTGGATGCCGCCCCCAGAGTCAATGAGTAGCCTGGCTTCATCTTCAAAATTATTCATATGTCTGCCGAAAAGTACAGGCATATCGAATGCCGCCGGTTCGAGAATGTTTTGACCACCGAAACGGGGGTTGAATCCGCCTCCAACATAAGCCAGTTTGGCATTGGCGTAAAAATTACTCAACACTCCCAGTTTGTCCACAAGAATTAATGAGCCCGGATGGTTAACCCAATCGCCTCCTTCTTCTATTTTTGAGTATGAGATATATTCGATATTAAACTCCTGGATCAGGTTTTCCACTTCGCGACAACGTTGCATATGTCTGGGGGCGATTACCCCAATGATATTTGGAAAATCTTTTTTTAATTTAACATAAGCCTCCATTACGGGCCTTTCGTCTCCCGGCCGGGTTGACCCAAAAACGATTAGAAAAGAACTGGGATCAAATGCGACAGACTTCAGCTCGTTAGATTCCATTGGAGGGACATCAAATTTTATATTACCTGTGACTTTTATTTTTTCTTCAGGTATGCCGAGTTCAAGCAATCGCTCTGCATCTAATTGAGAGCGCATGGAAAACAGGGTCACCCCTTCTGTCATCCATAAAAAGAAACTCTTTAATTTTCCGTAACGATTTAGAGATTTTTTGGAGACTCTTCCGTTGATTTGTAACACCGGAATTTTTCTCTTCTTGCATTGCCGTAGTAGGCAGGGCCATAGCTCTGCTTCAATAAGGATTAGTTGTGATGGTGCGATCTGGTCAAAGACCGGGTTCAGCCACAACGGGAAATCTAATGGCAATTTGAAAACATGTGGCAGGTTTTCTTCGTTTGCCATTGCATACCCCGTGGGAGTGAATGTGGATAAAACGATAGGGCGCGTTTCGCCCTGTTCCTGTAAAACGGTTATGAGGGTTTTTGCCAAACGTACTTCACCTACTGATGAGGCATGTATCCATAAGCTTTCTTTTAACTTGAGAAGAGTTTTTGTACCTTCTACCCTATCCTTAACATCTTTTCTAAAGCTTGGGGAAACTAAGGCTTTTAACAGCAGGAAAGGAGATACGGCAAGCATCAGGGTGGCTGTTAGCATATAATACAAAAAATCCATATAGGTAAGAGTATACTCCTAAAATATTTTAAAAATATCGATAAAAATGTCAGAGTTATTCTATAAAATCATATCTCCAAACCGGAAGTGGTATTGGTTTCCTGTTTTCTGGTTTTTGAGATGCGTCTCATTTTTTTATCTTCTGGGCCATCATTTTCGGTTGTGGGCCTATCGTTGGGGGGTTTTTCCGCAGCGCAGCCTTGATTGCAGAGTGATCAGTGTTGGAAATCTAACGCTTGGTGGGACAGGGAAGACCCCCTTTGTTATGATGATTGCTGAAACTTTGAGAGGAAACGGATATAAGCCGGCTATCCTGACTCGAGGTTATGGGGGAAAATCAAATAAGCTCGTAAACGTGGTATGTGATGGGAAGTCTCTTCTTCTTTCACCGGATAGGGTGGGAGATGAAGCAGTGATGATGGCAGAAAAACTGAAGAACGTTCCTATAATTACAGGTTCTGACAGGTTTCAGATAGGTCGTTATGCTTTGGAAAATTTCGAAATCGACACCTTGATTCTAGATGATGGATTCCAGCATCTGGCTTTGCGCAGAGATTTGGATATCCTACTATGTGACCATCAAAGGCCTTTGGGAAATAATCACTTGTTCCCTGCTGGTGAATTGCGCGAACCCGCTTCCGAAACACAAAGAGCAGATATGGTTTGCTTTACACGCTATTTAGGAGGCCCCGTTAAATTTTCTCAAAAATTTCTTGGTTCCATTCCGCAAATAAAAACCCATTTCCGGCTGGACTCTATAATTAATATAGAAAATGACGATGTTTGCGATGCGGAAGCTTTGAAGAACCAACCGGTGGTCGCGTTCTGTGGGATCGCAAACCCTGAAGGGTTCCGCCAGATTTTGGAGGACTCTCAGGTGCAATTAAAAGTGTTTAAAGCTTTTCCGGATCACCATGTTTACAGCTTGCAGGATATTAAAGATTTAGAGTTTCGAGCTTTTGAGGAAGGAGGAAAACTCATTCTCGTTTCTGAAAAAGATGCGGTGAAGTTAAAAGACATTAAATTTTCATTGCCTGTTTATAAAGTAGTGATTGATTTGGAAATTCTGGAAGGTAGAGAAATATTCAATAAAAAAATAACCACTACTAGGTGTGGGGATCACTAGCCGTAGCCTATTAAAGAGTAGATTAATGGCAAGGGCAAGGGTGAGGGGGATTGGACAATCCTTATTTTTGATGGTTGATATAAAAAGTCTAAGCTCTAATCAGCGATTTGCGATGAATGTTTTGGTTCCATCGCTTTACCTTTTCCCCTTGGTATTTGCTTACATTGGTCCAAAGAATTTTGGGTTTGGCTATGACGGGTTGGTATATGCAGGTTTAGCGGTTAGTGCGGTGGGAACGACCCTGTGGATATTATCCATCTTGACATTAGGTCATTCTTTGGCCGTTTTGCCTGGGACGGATCGCTTGGTGACCCGCGGAGTTTATCGTTATCTACGTCATCCGATTTATATTGGGATCATTTTAACTTTAGGCGGATTATTTTTAGCTTGTGGTTCTACGATTTGTCTTATTTATGTATTTGTGGTGGTGGTTCCTTTGAATATTTTCCGGGCCAGAGCAGAAGAAGTGGTTTTGCAAGAGCAACTTGGTGAAGCCTACCAACAATACCGTGCCGGCACTTTTTTTTAGTTTTTCCAGTGACTTTAAAAATTAAATTTCGAGCTTTACTTACCCAATGCAGTGAGCCGCTTGAAAACGGTGAGTTGATAATAGAGGATGGAGATATTTTAGAAATATCCCCGCAGGTTTCTAAAGTAAATACAGAAGATACGTTGGATCTTTCTGATCACCTGTTGATGCCGGGTTTTGTTAATGCCCATAGCCACCTTAGTTTGACGGCCCTCGAAAATAAACTTTCACCTTCAAAAAACTTTGCCTGTTGGATCCGTGATTTAATTCTCCTTAACTCCGCCTTGAAATGTGAGGAAAGGGTTTGGGGCATCCGAAAGGGTGCTAGTGAAATGAAATCTTCAGGAGTAACCGGTCTTGCTGATTATGTGGCAGACTCGGCCTTATTGGATACCATTGGTGGTTTAGGCTTCCGAAGCGTTTTGTTTTTAGAAATTATTGGGTTTCAAGATAAAAAGGCCGAGGGTCTCGCAAAAGAAGTGGAGAGAATTTTTAAATCGCATGAGTCGATATGGACTTTGGGAATCGCTCCCCACGCACCTTATTCTGTTTCTGAAAAGTTGTTCCTCCACTTAAATCAATTGTCTAAAAAGTACGGATGTTTACTTTCTACTCATCTGGCAGAAACCGATGAAGAGAGTCAGTTTATTGAAAAAGGTGAGGGGCCTTTGGTAGATCTTTTAAAAGACAGGAAAGCCTTTGATGGGAATTGGCAAGCTCCAGCAACAAGTCCCGTTCGTTACCTTCAATCTCTTGGCACTCTCAATGAAATGGTCGCAGTCCATTGTAATTTTATTGATGACGATACAGATGCTGTGCAAGCAGCGGTGTTTTGTCCGAAAAGTACCCACTGGTTTGGGCGCATTAATATTCTTCCAGTGAGAAAAATGTTGGATGCAGGAGTTCCTGTTGCCTTAGGAACGGATTCTATGGCCAGTAATGATTCCTTAAATTTTCTCGAAGAAATACGTATGGCAGATAAACTATTACCAGAAGTGAGTCGCAAAGAAATCTTAAAGATGGCAACGCGTCTTGGGGCGGAAATTTTGCGGCTCCCTTGCGGGAAAATAGAACCCGGACAAAAAGGAGATTTCATCGGATTTAAGATAAGGCCCGACTACGGTGGCGACTGGCATGATATTCCTTTTGAACCACAAAGAAAGAAAGTAGATTTTTATATGGTGGATGGAAAGTTATAAGCCTATTTCTCTTCTAGTTATGCGGATTTACTGAGCCCCATAAAACCATTACTCAGAACAATCAGAGCACAGATATCGACGTTTCCTCCAGCATTTTTCAGACAAGAGAATCTCGGAAAAAAGTAGTTTGTAGGTGATTGAAAAGAATTTGCTAAATTTATATTTTTTTAAAAAACTTTATGCTAGAATGCCCCGTTTAAATTCATTTTGAGTAGTTTTTTATAGAGGGGGCTTTTTCTGGGAAAGAAACCGTGGGTCATGTTATAGTTGTTGCCGTAAACACCTTTTCGTAGTAAGAAATCCAGTTAAATCTAAATTTATAGCCTAAAATCACCATTTTTTGTTGCAACTTTGGAAGCCAAAGTGTACAGTGGGGGTTTTTTATTTACTGAGCTGGCATAGCTCAGTTGGTAGAGCAGCTGATTTGTAATCAGCAGGTCGGGGGTTCGAGTCCCTTTGCCAGCTCCAGTTTTAACTAATTGGTTTAAAAAGGATTCTGGCGCCCTGCGTTGGAGGATAAGGTTGGATGTTTGACCGGCTTTTGAAAGTCGCGTTTTTCCCAAAATTCCGGGGAGGTTCCCGAGTGGCCAAAGGGAACAGACTGTAAATCTGTCGGCTCAGCCTTCGGAGGTTCGAATCCTCCCCTCCCCATCCTGAGTTTTGAGGTTGGTTGAACTTGCGGGAATAGCTCAGTTGGCTAGAGCGTCAGCCTTCCAAGCTGAGGGTCGCGGGTTCGAGTCCCGTTTCCCGCTCCACCTTTTTGGTGAGGCGAATGAGTTTTTGCGCCCACGTAGCTCAGTGGTGGAGCACTTCCTTGGTAAGGAAGAGGTCATCGGTTCAATCCCGATCGTGGGCTTCGGGTTTTAATTAGGGGTGGTTAAGAGGCGAATTGGTTATTTGTAAACTTAATGTGAGTCCAAACCGGGGGGTTGATCCCAAATAAATAGGGGTTGTCTATATTATGAGAGTGATCGTTCATTTTGCATGTTCTGACTGTGATCGGAAAAATTATTCGAATACGAAAAATAAAAAGACCACCACGCAAAGGTTGGAATTTAAGAAGTACTGTAAGTTCTGCGGGAAGCACACCTCTCATAAGGAAACAAAGTAAAGAAAAATCAGGCGGTGGGGAGCTAGATTTCAATTAAGGATTCAGTGTCGGGCGAGGATATTTATTCCCCTTCATAACGGGCTGGCGAGGATTCAATTTATTAGGCCAGTAGCTCTAATTGGTAGAGCATCGGATTCCAAATCCGAGGGTTGGGGGTTCGAATCCCTCCTGGCCTGTATTAACTTATTTGAGGATTATGTTTTCAAAAGCAGTCGAGTTTCTGGTTGAGGTTAGGGCGGAGGTAAAAAAAGTAACGTGGCCTACTCGTCGGGAGGCTATGAGTGGGACCGCTGTGGTCGTGTTCGTAGTTCTGGTTATGGCTTTGTTTCTAGGAATTGTTGATGCGATTCTTTCCAAGATCGTTCAAGGGCTCATAAATATCTAGGCGGGTGAATATTGTCTAAGCAATGGTATGTTATCCACACCTATTCCGGGTTTGAACGGAAGGTGAAGTTAAGTATAGAGGAACAATTCGGGCACTCGAGTTATGGTGACCGTTTTGACGAGGTGGTGATTCCCACCGAAGAAGTTGTCGAGGTTCGAAAAGGCAAAAAGAAGGTTTCCTCGCGGAAATTTTTTCCGGGTTACATCCTTATCAACGTCGATATGAATCAAGATATTTGGTACATGATCAAAAACACCCCGAAGGTAACAGGTTTTCTGGGGGGTAGTTCAGAGCCGGTTCCTCTTTCAGAGGAAGAGATTAAGACGATCATGGATCAGATTAAGGGGGAGTCGGCTAGGCCGAAGCCGAAATTCTCTTTTGAAAAAGGTGAGAGCGTGCGGGTTATTGATGGACCTTTCCTTAATTTCAATGGTGTGGTGGAAGATGTTAACCACGACAAGGGTAAGGTAAAGGTAATGGTTTCAATTTTCGGTCGTGCTACCCCGGTTGAGTTGGAGTTTCCTCAGATTGAGCGTGTGTAAAATTGTTAGTTGAATAACAAGTGGTGAAAAAAGAGGTATAGAGAGTGGCCAAAGAAGTAATGAGTCAAATAAAGCTCCAAATTCCTGCCGGTCAGGCGACGCCTTCTCCACCTGTCGGGCCTGCGCTCGGACAGCATGGTGTGGCAATAATGGATTTTTGCAAGGCTTTTAATGCAAAAACCCAAGGGCAGGAGGGAAGTATTATACCTGTAATTATTGATGTTTATAAGGACAGGAGTTTTTCTTTTATTACAAAGTCACCACCCGCATCGGCTCTGCTAAAGCAGGCAGCGGGTATTGCTAAGGGCTCTTCTAATCCTAGTAAGGAATCTGTGGGTAAAGTGACTCTAGAGCAGGTAAGAGATATTGCAAAAGTTAAAATGGAAGACTTGAATGCCGAAGATTTGGACATGGCTGTTAACATCATTAAGGGTTCGGCAAAAAGCATGGGATTGCAAGTCGAAGGTTAACCGGAAAAAAATTATGGCTAAACATGGAAAAAAATATCGGGCTGCGGCGCACAAAGTCGATCCTGATAAAAAATATGAGTTGAAGGAGGCCATTGGGCTTGCTAAGGACTCTAATTCTGAAAAATTTGATGAGTCGCTCGATGTGGCGGTCAGATTGAGTGTGGATCCCAGAAAAGCAGACCAGAACATTCGCGGCAGCGTGGTTTTGCCTAAGGGCACGGGTAAAAAATTTCGTGTTCTTGTATTCGCTAAAGGCGATAAGGAAACAGAAGCGAAAGCCGCAGGTGCGGTAGAGGTCGGTGGTGACGATTTAGTTGCTAAGGTGCAGGGTGGTTGGATGGAATTTGATCGTGTGGTCGCGACTCCAGATATGATGGGTCAGGTAGGTAAGTTGGGTAAGGTCTTGGGCCCCAGAGGCTTGATGCCGAATCCGAAAACAGGAACAGTGACTTTCGATGTCAAGCAGGCTATTGAGCAAATCCAGGCAGGGAAAGTGGATTACCGTGTCGACAAATCAGGGATTGTTCATGCGTCGTTGGGGAAAGCTAGTTTTTCTGTCGAAGATCTTGCTGAAAATTATGAAACCCTTATTGCTACATTGGTCAAGGCCAAGCCGGCATCAAGTAAGGGGCATTATGTGCGAGGCATATCGGTTTCAACCACTATGGGGGTCGGGGTTCGAGTGGCGTACACGGCCTAACTAAATTGATGAATCCCCCTTTGCAGGGGTTTATAAGTGAGAAGGGTGGCAAAAGTGCCGAATGCAGAAAAAATTAAAAAAGTTGAAGAGCTTAACGGGATTTTCCTGAAAGCCAAGTCAGCTGTTCTTGCGAATTATCAGGGGATCGAGGCAGTGGAATTGACTCAGTTGCGCAGTCATATGCGTGGCAGGGCGATAGACTTTCGGGTTATTAAGAATACTTTGGCGAAGCAAGCTGTTAAAAATACTCCCTTCGAGTTATTGGATGGAGATTTCACCGGTCCTGTGTCTTTGGTTCTTAGTTTTGAAGATGCGCTGGCACCGGCAAAGGCGTTGGCGGAATATGCAAAATCTGGAGCTACAAAAAACCCTAAGGTGATTTGTGGCGTGGTTGAGGGGAAAAAGGTTTCCCCTGAGGAAGTTAAAGCGTTGGCGGATCTGCCATCCAAAGAAGTGCTGATTTCGCAGTTATTATCGACCATGAATGGTCCGACCACAAACTTTGTCGGGGCTCTTAGCGGATTATTAAGAAAGTTGGTGGGTACTCTGGACGCGATAAAAGAGAAGAAGGCATCCGAATAGATCGGTTCCCGGTTTGGGGATCGCTGTAAATAAATTATTGAATTAAAATTTTTGAAAAAACATTTTTTGAAAGGAGGGCGTAATGGCCGCCACCAAGGAGGACGTAGTTTCCTTTATCGATAGCATGACTGTTTTAGAAATGTCAGAGTTTGTAAAAGAATTGGAAGAAAAATATGGTGTGACTGCTGCGGCGCCTGCCGTTGCAATTGCCGCGCCTGCTGATGGAGGGGGTGCAGTAGCTGAAGAAAAAACCGAGTTCGATGTTGTTCTTACTGCTGTAGGTGATAAGAAGATCCAGGTCATCAAGGAAGTTCGAACCATTACCGGGCTGGGACTAAAGGATGCCAAAGATCTGGTAGAGGCAGCTCCTAAGCCAATTAAGGAAGGTGTGAACAAAGAGGAAGCGGAGGAAATTAAAAAGAAAGTCGAGGAGGCCGGCGGTACAGTGGAAGTTAAGTAGCGGCGATCTGGTGCAACAGTTTTACGTTTGTTTTAACAGATAATTTACCGTTAATTTTTCTTCCAGAAGGATGCTGCCATATGTCAAACAACCGTTCTCAAAGAGCGCTTGGTAATCTTAGACAAAGAAAAAATTTCGCTCGAATTCCGACCGTCATTGGTATTCCCAATTTAATCGAAATTCAAAAAAAATCATTTGAGTATTTCCTTCAATGGGATGTTGCCCCGCATGAACGCCAAGGAAAGGGCTTGGAGGATGTCTTTCGTGATGTCTTTCCTATCTCAGATTTAAATATTAACGCCCGTATTGAATATGTCGGTTTTGAGATCGGTATATGGGAGTGCGGTTGCGGTGAGTTTAAAGAACTCGGTGGGCCGAATATCTTCTGCGACACTTGTAAGCAGGAGGTTGCCTATAAAGAGAAGCATAAGTTCAGCGAATGTCGCCAGAAGGGTCTCACCTATTCTGACCCTATTAAAATAATGGTTCGGCTCGTGCTTTTTGATCGGGAGGCGGTGGATATAAATGCTCGCATGCTGAAAAACCTGCTTGGAAAAGTAATTATTGAGGAGGTCAAGAAACCAGGCACCTCAAAGAATCTAATTCCAGCTAAAACGGAAATCACCGAAGATATTTTAAAAACTCTGGAAACAGAGAAAGTGCCCCAGGTAACCATTAATTCTGTTCGTGAGGTAAAAGAGCAGAAAATTTTTCTAGGCGAAATGCCTGTAATGGGACCGACAGGTACCTTTATGATAAACGGGGTGGAGCGTGTCATTGTTAGTCAGATGCATCGCTCGCCAGGGGCTTTCTTTTCGCACGATAAGGGCAAGTCTCATCTCAGTGGTAAAATTCTTTACTCTGCTAGGATAATTCCGGACCGTGGTTCTTGGATCGATTTTGAATTTGATATCAAGGATTTGCTTTATGTTAAAATTGATCGTAGACGCAAGCTTCCAGCAACTATCCTTTTGCAGGCATTCGGGATGGATATCAAAACCATTCTTGAAACCTACTACCCCATTGCAAAAGTAAGTATCACAATAAAAGACTTCCGCTTGTTTATGGGAAGTAAAAACCTGCTCATCGGATTTAAAGTTAAGGAGGATGTGATTGACCCGAAAACCGATGATGTGGTTCTCAAGGCGGGTAAAAAGGTGACCGTAGGTGCGGCTAAAAAGTTAAGTCGATTGTCTAAGTCAACTAAGGTTGAAATTGATTCTGAAAGTTTGATCGGGAGGTATTTGTTTAAGGAAATCGTTGATCCTGAGACAGGCGAAATTGAAGTTGATACTAATCGGGAGATTACAGAGGACGTTCTTGAGGTAATTAAGAAAAATAAGCTTAGCGAGATTCAAATCTTACATATTGACGAAGAGATGTCGGATACAGTGATCCGCGATACTCTGGTGGTTGCAAAAACCCAAAACCAAGAAGAGGCTATTAAGGAGATTTATAAAAGGTTGCGTCCTGGGGATCCACCAACTCAAGAAATAGCGCGCTCTCTTTTTGCTAATCTGTTTTTTAATCCTAAGCGTTACAACCTGTCTGTTGTGGGTCGTATTAAGTTGAATCAGAAGTTTGGTTTGGATATTCCTTTAGAAAATCGGCTGTTGACCTTAGAAGACTTGGTGGCGGTTGTGCGGCACATAATCGATCTCAGAAATGGGGTTGGTGATATAGATGATATTGATCACCTGGGAAACCGCAGGGTGCGCGCAGTAGGGGAGTCTCTGGAGAACCAGTTCCGCGTTGGAATAGTGCGAATGGAGCGAGCGATTATTGAAAGAATGTCTATTCAGGATTTGGCTATCTCCATGCCGCATGATTTGATCAATTCCAAACCGGTGACTGCCGCTATTAAAGAATTTTTTGGTAGCAGTCAGTTGTCTCAGTTTATGGATCAAACCAATCCGCTTTCAGAAATTACACATAAGCGAAGATTGAGTGCATTAGGTCCGGGTGGATTAACTCGCGAGCGAGCGGGATTTGAAGTGCGCGATGTGCACCCAACCCATTATGGTCGTATTTGTCCGATTGAAACACCAGAGGGTCCAAATATTGGTCTAATTGCATCCCTCAGCACATATGCCCGGGTCAATGACTATGGATTTATTGAGACTCCCTATCGTAAAGTACATAATTCTGTTGCTCAAGATGATGTTGAGTTTCATACGGCCTTAGTAGAAGATAAATTTGTTATTGCCCAGGCTAACGCGAAGATAGATGAGAAGAAAAATTTTTCTGATCCAATAGTTTCAGCGCGTAAGGGAGGGGATTTTGTTCTTTCTCCGCGAGAAAAAGTTGATTTTATGGATGTATCCCCAAAGCAGTTGATCAGTGTGGCTGCATCTTTGATTCCCTTTCTGGAAAATGATGACGCAAACCGGGCTTTGATGGGATCAAACATGCAACGGCAAGCCGTTCCATTGCTACAATCAGAAGCGCCCTTGGTGGGTACCGGTATGGAGGCAATTGTTGCGCACGATTCTGGTGCTGTGGTGATTGCTGAAAACGATGGTGTGGTTATTAGTGCTGATGCAACCCGTATTGTAATCCGTACTAAAAAGAAACCGGTGGGAAAAGTAAAAACTCGTCGAAGTCAGTTGGATTCGAATGTAGATATTTATTCGCTGAATAAGTACCAACGGTCTAACCAGAATACCTGTATCAACCAACGTCCCCGTGTTTCTTCTGGAGCGATGGTTAAAAGGGGTGATGTGTTGGCAGATGGTCCTGCGACCGATCATGGTGAATTGGCCTTGGGTCGAAATGTTCTCGTCGCATTCATGCCTTGGGATGGTTACAACTTTGAAGATGCTATTATCGTAAGTGAAAAACTTGTCAAAGAAGATGTTTATACTTCTGTTCATATCGAGGAATTTGAAGTCGAAGCACGTGATACCAAGCAGGGCAAAGAAGAGATTACCCGCGATATTTCAAATGTCGGGGAGGATGCCCTAAAGAATCTGGATGAAAGCGGTATCATTCGGGTTGGGGCAAACGTCAAGCCTAACGATATTCTAGTCGGTAAGATCACTCCAAAAGGTGAAACCCAGCTAAGCCCTGAAGAAAAACTTTTGAAAGCTATATTCGGGGAAAAAGCGGGGGACGTTCGGGACACATCGCTTCGAGTGCCTCCTGGGGTGCATGGAACGGTCATTGATGTGAAGGTCTTCTCGAGAAAAGGAATTGATAAAGACTCGCGAACGCTTGCGATTGAAGATGAAGAAATTGCGCTAATTGAAAAGGACTATAAGGATGAGATAGATATCGTTAAAAGTGAAACTGCAAAAAAAATTCAGGGATTGCTTGTTGGTAAAAAAGCATCCAAATCCACTGCCGTGGGCAAGGTGAGCTTTAAAAGGGGTGAGGCGATCCAGGAAGAAGAAATTGTTAAATTGAGCATAAAAGATCTGGTTAAGGTTTCGGCGCAAGAAGTTGATCAAAAGGCTCTTCTTGAAATGGAATCCAGTTCTAAAGACCAGGTGGCAATTCTTAAATCCATGCTGGAGGAAAAAGTTTCTCGTTTAAAAAAAGGAGATGATCTGGCTCCAGGCGTGATCAAGATGGTGAAGGTCTTCATGGCTATGAAGCGTAAGCTTCAGGTTGGCGACAAAATGGCGGGACGACATGGTAATAAAGGTGTTGTTTCGACAATTGTTCCTGAAGAAGACATGCCTTATATGAAAAGTGGCAAGCCTATTGAGCTCATTTTGAATCCATTAGGTGTCCCCTCGCGAATGAATGTGGGACAGATTCTGGAAACAAATTTGGGTATGGCTGCAAAAGCTAACGATAAACATATGGCGACCCCCGTTTTTGATGGTGCAAAAGAAAACGAGATCAGGGAGCTATTGCGGCAGGGAGATTGTTCAGAAACGGGTGAAGTGACCTTGATTGATGGTCGGTCTGGCCAGCCGTTTCGTCAGCAGGTGATGGTAGGGTATCTCTATATATTAAAACTTCACCATTTGGTCGACGATAAAATTCATGCACGTTCAACGGGTCCCTATTCTCTAGTTACTCAGCAGCCGTTGGGTGGTAAGGCTCAGTTTGGTGGTCAGCGGTTAGGGGAAATGGAGGTGTGGGCATTAGAGGCTTATGGCGCAGCATACACCCTTCAAGAAATGCTGACAGTGAAGTCTGATGATGTGGAAGGGCGTAAGCGTATGTATGAAGCGATTGTTAAGGGTGACACGCATCTCAATCCAAGTTTGCCTGAGTCCTTCAACGTTCTAGTGAAGGAATTACAGAGCTTGGCCATTGATGTCGAGTTGATCGAATCGGGAAAATAAAAATTATGTCTTCCCTCTGGCCTAGTTTTGCTCTGAATTAAAGTTGTAGTCCAGAGTTTTTAAAGATTAAGAAAAATAACGGTTTGCGAAAACCTTATCAAAAGAGAGGTCTTTAGTGGATAATCTGACGCATTTCGATAAGCCAAAAAACCCCATTTTGTTTGATGCGATCCGGGTTCGCATTGCTTCTCCAGAAAAAATCCGTTCATGGTCTTATGGTGAAGTAAAGAAGCCGGAAACCATTAACTACCGTACTTTTAAGCCAGAGCGCGATGGTTTGTTCTGTGCGAAAATTTTTGGTCCCGTTAAAGATTGGGAGTGCACCTGCGGAAAGTATAAACGCATGAAGCATAAGGGTGTCGTCTGCGAAAAGTGTGGAGTGGAAGTCATTCTTTCAAAAGTTCGACGGGAGCGTCTTGGGCATATAGAGCTTGCAACGCCTGTTGCCCATATCTGGTATTTCAAGGGACTTCCTAGTCGACTTGGGCATTTACTTGATATTCCTCTCAAAGACCTTGAGAGAATCATTTATTTTGAAAATTATGTTGTGACTGATCCTGGCGATTCGGATATGGAAGTGGGTCAGATTCTGACCGAAGAAGAATATCGTGAGATGGAGATGGAGTTTCCCGATACCTTTCGTGCGATGATTGGTGCTGAAGGAGTGGCAGAACTTCTCAAGCCGATGGACTTGGACGATTTATCTCTGCAATTAAAGGAAGAGATGACTACCACCAAGTCTGTAATGAACAAACGGAAAATTGCCAAGCGTTTGAAGATAGTTGAGGCTTTCAGAAAATCTGGCAATAAACCAGAGTGGATGATTCTGAAGGTTGTTCCTGTGATTCCGCCTGAATTACGTCCTCTGGTTCCGTTGGATGGTGGGCGGTTTGCAACTTCCGATTTGAATGATCTTTATAGAAGAGTTATCAACAGAAATAATCGACTCAAGCGTTTGCAAGAATTGAAAGCTCCGCAAATTATTGTTCGTAACGAAAAAAGAATGTTGCAGGAAGCTGTCTCGGCTCTGTTTGACAATGGTCGTCGAGGTCGTACGCTTCGTGGTACCAATAAACGACCGTTGAAGTCCTTGAGCGATATGCTCAAAGGTAAGCAGGGCCGGTTCCGCCAGAACTTATTAGGCAAACGAGTGGATTACTCGGGTCGATCCGTCATCGTGGTAGGGCCTCACTTAAAATTTCATCAATGTGGATTGCCTAAAAAAATGGCTTTGGAATTGTTTAAGCCTTTTGTATTTAACCGTCTGGAAGAAAAAGGCTACGCGACAACAATAAAAACTGCGAAGAAAATGGTTGAGCAGGAGCGCTCTGAGGTTTGGGAGGTTCTTGAGGAAGTGGTTAAAAACCATCCGGTGCTTCTTAATCGCGCGCCCACGCTGCATCGATTGGGTATCCAAGCCTTCGAACCGTTGCTGATAGAAGGAAAAGCAATTCAAGTTCATCCTATGGTTTGTACGGCTTTTAATGCTGATTTCGATGGTGATCAGATGGCAGTACACGTTCCTCTTTCCATGGAAGCGCGAACTGAATGTAAGTTGTTGATGATGTCTTCTAACAACGTTTTGTCCCCGGCCAATGGCAGGCCCATCGCTGTTCCAACCCAGGACATTGTTCTGGGTTGCTATTACATGACAAAAATCCGAGGAGATGTGAAAGGTAGCGGTAAAGTTTTTTCTGATCCAAAAGAAGTGATTGCGGCGTATGACGCCGATGAGCTTGACCTTCAGGCGTTGATTATGGTGCGCATCGATAAGGTTCTTACACAAACCACGACAGGTCGTATTATTCTAGGCGCAATAATCCCTGATGGATTGCCCTTTGAGCTGGTAAACAGGTTGATGGATAAGAAATCACTTTCCGATCTCATTTTTCAGGCATTCCTGTTGGTGGGTCGAGAGAAGACAGTGACATTGCTAGATGATGTAAAGCGACTCGGGTTTAAATATGCAACTGAGGCTGGTCTCACAATTTCTATTGATCAAATGCGGATACCAAAAACCAAGGTTAAATTGGTAGATAAGACCAACGATGAAGTGCTTAAGGTGCATAAGCAGTATCGCGATGGACTTATAACTAATGGTGAGCGTTACAACAAGGTCATCGATATTTGGGCGCACGTTACGGAAAAAGTTTCAGAAGAAATGTTTAAGGAACTGGAAAATGAAGATGAGTCTACGGTCAATGGAAAAACGAATAAGGATTTTAACTCGATCTTCATTATGGCGGACTCAGGTGCAAGGGGAAGTGCACAGCAGCTAAGGCAATTGGCGGGAATGAGGGGATTAATGGCAAAGCCGTCCGGAGAAATTATTGAAACACCCATTACCGCAAATTTCCGCGAAGGTCTATCGGTAATTCAGTATTTCATTTCAACTCATGGTGCCCGAAAAGGTCTAGCGGATACCGCGCTCAAAACCGCAAATTCCGGTTACCTTACGCGTCGTTTGGTTGATGTTGCGCAGGACATGATTGTTCAGGAGGAAGATTGTGGCACATTGAAAGGCATCGATGCTGTTTCTTTGGTTGAGGCCGGCGAAATTATTCAGCCTCTGGGTGAACGAATTCTGGGGCGAACTGTTCTTGAAGATGTGGTCGATCCTTTCACTGGAAACGTTTTGGCGGAAGCCGATAGTCTGATCGAGGAAGACACGGTTACCGCTATTGAAAATGCCGGTATTGAAAAAGTTAAAATGCGTTCCTGCCTGACCTGTGAGTCGAAACAGGGTGTTTGTATTAAGTGTTACGGTCGCAACATGGCAACGCTTAAGTGGGTTGAGGTTGGTGAACCTGTGGGTGTTATTGCAGCGCAATCTATAGGTGAGCCGGGCACGCAGCTGACGATGCGAACCTTCCATATTGGTGGAACCGCGAGTCGAGTGGTTGAGCAGACAACTCTGAACACTAAACGTGGGGGAGTCGTTAAGTATATGGGGCTCCGGACCCTGAAAAACCAGACGGGAGAAATCATTGTAATGAATCGAAATGGAAGCCTTGTGATTCAGGATGAAACCGGTAGAGAAAAAGAGCGATTTTCTGTTGTGTATGCTGCAAAGTTGAAAGTCAGTGATGGTCAGGAAGTTCAGGAGGGACAAACGCTGATAGAATGGGATCCTTATACTAATGCCATTCTTACAGAGGTTGAGGGTACCATTGCTTTTGGTGATATTGTCGAAGGTGTGACAATGAAAGAAGACTTTGATGAAATTACAGGTTTGTCTACTAAGGTAATTATCAGTCACCGTGATGAAAAGAAGCAACCAAGAATTTCTCTAAAAGATATCAATGGTGAAACGGTTCGCCGTTATATTCTTCCTGCGGGAGCAAACATAAATGTTAATGAGGGCGATCATGTGAACGCTGGTGATTTGATTGTAAAAATCCCTCGTGAGTCAGCAAAAACAAAAGACATCACGGGCGGTCTGCCAAGAGTTGCAGAGCTTTTTGAGGCAAGAAAACCGCATGAGCAGGCAACCATCACTGAGATTACTGGTAAGGTTAAATTTGGTGGTTTCGTTAAGGGGATGCGGAAAGTAATTGTTGAGAGCGAATCGGGGGATGAATGTGAATATCTAATTCCGCGCGGCAAACATATTAATGTTCATGAGGGTGATGAAGTGGTGGCCGGCGAAGCGTTAATGGATGGTGCTTCCAACCCGCATGATATTCTTCGTGTTCTTGGTGAAGATGAGTTGCGTAAATATCTTGTCAATGAAGTGCAGGAGGTATACCGACTTCAAGGTGTTGCTATTAACGATAAGCATATTGAGGTTATTGTTCGGCAAATGTTGCGCCACTTAATCATTGAAGATTCAGGGGATACAGAGTTTTTGATCGGTGAGCAGGTTACTAAAAAAGTATTTAATACGGCGAATCAGGAAGCAATAAAAAATAAGAAGAAGCCCGCTAAAGGTGCTCCGGTTCTCTTGGGAATAACCAAGTCTTCTTTGAGCACTGAAAGCTTTATCTCGGCTGCATCGTTTCAGGAGACAACTCGCGTGTTGACAGAGGTGAGTGTCAGTGGTAAGCGAGATAACTTAGTGGGTTTGAAGGAAAATGTGACAATGGGCCGGTTAATTCCTGCTGGAACAGGGTGTCGGGCTTATAGTGGAATTCGCATTGAAGAACCAGAAATAGAAAATAGTGGGGAAGAAGAGGAAGAAAAAACTACGGTAGCAGCAGAGTAAGTATTCGCCTTTTTTAGCTTGACTCCGAGATTTTCAGTGATACAATTGCACCTTTTTCACGCCATATTTTATCTGGATTAACCCTTTGTTTTTATTGACTTCATTGGGTGCGCTCAGTTCTATATTTGATGGGGTAAGCTAAGTTTTATTTTATGCCCACGCGTGGTTTTCATTTTGGGGGACGATTTTTTGCCAACAATTAATCAATTAGTGAAATCCGGTAGATCAAAACCGGTGAAAAAAAGCGATAGTCCGGCGCTGAAATCTTGTCCTCAAAAACGAGGTGTTTGTGTCAGGGTTTATACTTCGACGCCTAAAAAGCCGAATTCGGCGCTCCGAAAAGTAGCTCGTGTGCGATTGACCAATGGGATGGAAGTGACAACCTATATTCCTGGAGTGGGTCATAATTTGCAGGAGCATTCAATTGTTATGATCCGGGGAGGGCGAATTAAAGACTTGCCGGGTGTCCGGTATCATGTGGTTCGAGGCAGCCTTGACACTTTAGGTGTGGAGGGTCGAATGCAGAGCCGTTCAAAATATGGGGCCAAAAGGCCAAAAAAATAGAACAAGAAAACTATGGCAAGAAGACGAGAAGCTCAAAAACGGGAAATTACCCCCGATCCAAAATTCAATAACATGCTAGTAGCTCGGTTTATAAATTGTATTTTGACTAAGGGAAAAAAGGGCCTGGCGGAGACAATTTTTTATAAAGCTCTCGAGAATATTGAAGCTAAAGGAAAAGAAGAACCGTTGCGGGTGTTTCGCAAGGCAATTGAAAATGTTGCTCCGTTGCTGGAAGTGCGGTCTCGCCGAGTGGGTGGTGCGACCTATCAGGTTCCGGTTGAGGTAAGGGAGAATCGAAGGATGGCCCTCAGCATTCGCTGGGTGATTCAAAATGCAAAGAAGCGATCGGGTCGAACCATGGCCGATAAATTGACAGGGGAAATTATGGATGCCTTTAATAATGCAGGCGGAGCAATTAAGAAAAAAGAAGAAGTTCATCGTATGGCAGAAGCGAATAAGGCGTTTGCCCATTACCGATGGTAATGGGAGTTATAGGGTAAGAGAATGAGTGAAAAAACCGAACTTGAAAAGACTCGCAATATAGGAATTATAGCTCATATCGATGCGGGTAAGACAACGACAACTGAAAGAGTTCTTTACTATACCGGCAAGAGTCATAAGATTGGCGAAGTGCACGATGGAAACGCCACGATGGATTGGATGGAGCAGGAGCAAGAAAGGGGTATTACTATCACATCGGCGGCGACGACCTGTTCTTGGTTGGGGCATCAGATCAATATCATTGATACGCCTGGACATGTGGATTTTACCGCAGAGGTTGAGCGGTCGTTGCGGGTTTTGGATGGGGCAGTTGGTATCTTTGATGCGGTAAGTGGTGTTGAGCCGCAGTCTGAAACGGTTTGGCGTCAGGCTAGTAAGTATAATGTGCCACGGATTTGTTTCGTGAATAAGATGGATCGTGCAGGTGCCAACTTCCTGGGTTGTGTTGAGCAGATGAAGGAAAAACTAAATGCTTATCCGGTGCCAATTCAGCTGCCTTTGGGGGCTGAGGCTGATTTCATCGGCGTGATTGACCTCGTTAATATGAAGGCGAACACTTACTCGGATGCTAAGGATAAAGGCGAAGTTTATGATGAGGTAGATATCCCTGGCGAGTATAAAGATCAGGCAGATGAATATCGCGAAAAACTCATCGAAGCGATTTCGGATGTAGATGACACCATCATGGAAAAATTTTTGAGTGGTAAAGAGATCTCGGTGGAAGAAATTAATACCGCATTAAGAGTAGGCACACTTGAATCCCGCTTTACGCCGATATTGTGTGGTGCAGCCTTTAAGAATAAGGGGGTGCAGCAACTGCTTGACTCTGTGGTAACCTATCTTCCCTCTCCCAAAGAATTAAAAACCATCACTGGTACAAACCCTAATACGCAACGTGAAGAAAGTCGTAAGCTAGATATGGGAGACCATTTCTCTGCTTTGGCATTCAAAATAATGACCGATCCGTTTGTGGGTCAGTTAGCGTTTGTGAGGGTTTATTCTGGAGAGCTGACCAGCGGTTCTTATGTTTACAATTCTACAAAAAATATTAAAGAGCGGGTGGGTCGAATTTTAAGGATGCACGCTAATAAGCGAGAAGAAGTTGATGTGGTGCGGGCAGGAGATATCGCTGCGGTGATTGGATTAAAAAAGTCCTATACTGGTGACACACTTTGCGATAAAGACTACCCTATAATTCTCGAGACTATTCAATTTCCTGAGCCAGTTATTTCTGTGGCAATTGAGCCAAAAACTAAGGCGGAACAGGATAAGCTTTCGGATTGTCTCGTCAAGCTTTTGAAGGAAGACCCCACTTTTCAGGTGCGCGTTGATCCCGATACCAACCAAACGGTTATTTCTGGAATGGGCGAGTTGCATCTTGAGGTTTTGGTGGATCGTATGCGTAGAGAATTCTCCCTAGATGTGGATGTTTCTAAACCGCAGGTTGCTTTTAAGGAGACGATCACCAAAGCGGTTGAGCATGAAAACAAATATGTCAAGCAATCTGGTGGCCGGGGTCAGTACGGTCATGTTGTTATCAAGGTCGAGCCGAGAGAACCGGGAACAGGATTTGAGTTCGTAAATAAAATTGTTGGCGGTGCAATTCCAAAGGAATTTATTCCGGCGGTACAAAAGGGAGTTGTGGAGTCAATGGCTAGGGGAATTTTTTGTGGATATCCTGCAGTTGATATTTCTGTGACGTTGCTTGATGGATCTTTTCATGATGTGGATTCATCTGAGATGGCGTTTAAGATTTGTGCGTCTATGGCATTCCAAGAAGCTTGTAAAAAAGGAGCGCCGCAGATGCTGGAGCCGGTAATGGATGTGGAAGTGGTCACCCCTGAGGAGTTCATGGGAGATGTGATCGGTCGGCTCAATTCCAAGCGCGGCAAGATCAAGGATCTGGCGGATCGTGCCGGCGCAAAAGTAATTAGGGCTGAAGTGCCTTTGTCAGGAATGTTTGGGTATTCCACGGATCTACGATCATCGACTCAGGGACGGGCTAGTTACTCTATGGAATTTGCTAAATATGATTCTGTTCCTGTTTCGGTAGCGGAAGAATTGATTGCAAAATCCACCGGCGCCAGTGAGAAATTAGCAGTTTAATAAATACTATATATTTGGAGTGAATCAGCATGGCTAAAGAAAAATTTATTCGCGATAAACCTCATTTAAACGTTGGGACCGTGGGTCACGTTGACCATGGTAAAACCACTCTTACCGCTGCGATCACAGAAGTTTTGTCGAAAAAAGGATTGGCCGAAACGATTGCTTTCGATCAAATCGATAAAGCGCCCGAGGAAAAGGAGCGCGGTATTACCATTGCTATTGCTCACGTGGAATATAATACCGAGAACCGTCACTATGCTCATGTAGATTGCCCCGGTCATGCGGATTATGTGAAAAACATGATTACTGGTGCGGCGCAGATGGATGGTGCGGTTTTGGTTATTTCCGCAAACGATGGCCCAATGCCGCAGACACGAGAGCATATCCTGCTGGCGCGTCAGGTCGGTGTTCCCAAGATCACTGTGTTTATGAACAAATGTGACATGGTTGATGATCCTGAGTTGCTCGATCTGGTTGAGCTGGAAGTTCGTGAGTTGCTTAGTAAATACGAATTTCCAGGTGATGATGTGCCTGTTATCCGTGGTAGCGCTTTGCAGGCTCTTGAAAATCCAGAAGATGAAGAGAAAACCAAATGCATCTGGGAATTGATGGAAGCTTTGGATACCTATTTCCCGATGCCAGATCGTCCTGTAGATAAACCTTTCTTGATGCCGATTGAAGATATTTTCAGTATTTCAGGTCGTGGAACTGTTGCAACAGGTCGTGTTGAAACAGGTGTGATTAAGGTGGGCGAGGAACTTGAGATTGTTGGATTTCGAGATACCACCAAAACCACAGCAACCGGTGTGGAAATGTTCCGAAAGCTTTTAGATGAGGGGCGAGCTGGGGAAAACGTTGGGGTTCTTCTTCGAGGTACCAAGCGAGATGAAATTGAGCGCGGGCAGGTTCTTGCTAAGCCGGGTTCAATCACGCCGCATACTAAATTTAAGGCAGAAGTTTATATCCTTACTAAAGAAGAGGGTGGCCGTCATACTCCATTTTTTAATGGCTATCGTCCGCAATTTTATTTCAGAACTACCGATGTTACCGGTGTTGCAACATTACCTGCTGGAGTTGAAATGGTTATGCCGGGAGACAATGTGGCTATGGAGATCACTCTCATTACACCTGTTGCTATGGCCAAGGAGCTTCGATTCGCAATCCGCGAAGGTGGTCGTACAGTGGGAGCCGGGGTTGTTGGTGAGATTATAGAATAATGAGCGATCAAAAAATACGGATCAAACTAAAGGCTTATGACCATAAATTGCTAGACTGGTCGGTTGGGGAGATAGTCGAAACCACCCGACGTACAGGCGCAAAGGTTATAGGCCCTCTTCCCTTGCCTACGGTCAGGAACAGGTGGACGGTATTGAGATCGCCGCATGTGGATAAGAAATCTCGTGAGCAGTTTGAGATTCGAACTCACAAGCGGATCATGGAAATTCTTGAGCCCACACCGCAGACTGTGGATGCGTTGATGAAGCTGGACCTTTCCGGCGGAGTAGATATTGAGATCAAGCTTTAAAATGGAAATGTGATGAGCGCGTTATTAGGGAAAAAAGTAGGTATGACTCAGGTCTTCAATGACAAGGGTGATTGTGTTCCGGTCACTGTAGTTCAGGTCGAGCGATGTGTGCCGGTGTTAAGGCGGACCGTCGAAAAAGATGGTTATAATGCGGTTATGCTGGCTTATGGTGATAGAAAACCAAAGCACACGAATAAGCCTCTGAAAGGTTTTTATGGCAAGCACAAAGTCGAGCCTGCGAAAGTTCTCAAGGAATTTAGAAACCAGGATGTCAATGATGATGCAATGGGTAAGCCCATTAAGGTTGATATTTTCAGTGTGGGAGATGAGGTTGAGGTCGTGGGTGTAACCAAGGGGCGAGGTTTTTCCGGGGTTTTTAGGCGGTTTAACTATGGTGGGGCACCAGCTTCACATGGTCACCACGAAAGTTATCGCGGAACCGGCTCCATTGGAATGCATACTTACCCCGGGCGAGTTCTTAAAGGAATGGGCATGCCGGGTAGAATGGGTGGTAAGGCGAAGCATCTAAAAAATCTCGAAGTTGTGCAGGTGGATGTAGAGAATAATGTGCTTCTTCTGAAGGGCTCTGTGCCAGGCGCGAATGGCGGATTACTAAGAATTTTTAAATCGTAGGGGTAAAGTTTTTTCATGCCTGAACTGGATATTGTAGATACGGAAAATAAGAAAGTCGGGAAGGTTGAGGCCTCCTCTAATGTGTTTGAGGCCAGGGTGCGTGATGAATTGGCGCAGCGTTATGTGATAATGCAGTTGGCAGCTCGGCGTGGGGGCAATGCGGCCACCAAGCAGAATAAAGGAGAGTTGCATGGCAGTAATGCGAAACCTTGGAGACAGAAGGGCACGGGTCGTGCTCGTTCAGGTAACACGCGATCACCAATTTGGCGAGGGGGTATGACGGTCTTTGGTCCTAGTCCTAGGAGTTATGCATTTTCTCTTTCTAAGAAATCCAAAAAAATTGCAATCAAATCTGTTCTCACCGAAAAATTCAAGAGTCAAAATATCTCTGTTGTTGACTCCATTGTCCTGGAGCAACCAAAAACTAAAGATGTAGCCGCTATCCTGAAAAAAATGAGTCTTCCAAGTAAAACTTTGTTTATTATTTCTGAAAAAAACCAAAACTTTCAGTTGGCAGTGCGTAATTTGCCCTATACGAATGTTTTGCTAGTGGATGGCTTAAATGTGTTCGATCTTTTGAAGCATGAAAGAATTGTGTGTACAAAAGATGCGCTTCAAAAAATAGAGGAGCGACTTAACTAATGGATATGTATCAGGTAGTAATCAAACCATTGGTAACGGAAAAAGGCACCATGATGCTGAGCGAGGGTAATTGGGTGACCTTCAAGGTTCATCCGGATGCTAATAAAATTGAAGTTAGGGAAGCGATCCAGAAAATTTTTAGTGTCTCTGTTTTGCAAGTAAATACTCAGATCGTTCGTGGTAAGCGAAGAAGGTTTGGTAAAACGATGGGACAGTCAAAAGCATGGAAGAAGGCAATGGTGCGACTGAAAGAAGGCGATAAAATTGAAATATTTGAGGGAGTTTAAGGGTTAATGTCTATTAGGAAAAGAAAACCTCGTTCTCCTGGTGTGCGATTTCAGACCATTTCGGGATTCGATGAGATAACAAAATCGGAACCAGAAAAAAGTCTTCTTGTCTCTATTTCAAGATCAGGTGGGCGCAATAATAATGGTCGAGTGACAGCTAAGCGTCGAGGCGGTGGTCATAGGAAGCAGTATCGCATTATTGATTTCAAACGCGGTAAAGATGGTATCGAGGCTAAAGTTGTTGGGATAGAGTATGACCCTAATCGCTCTGCCCGTATCGCTTTGCTAGTTTACTCCGATGGCGAGAAGCGTTATATCATTGCGCCGGCAAAGTTAAATGTGGGTGATGTTTTGGTGTCGGGTGAAAATGCAGAGATCAAAATTGGCAACTGTCTGCCGCTAAAAGATATTCCTGAGGGAACGCTGATTCACAACATAGAAATGCGACCGGGAAAAGGTGCACAGATTGCACGCAGTGCCGGAAACGGGGTTCAGCTGATGGCAAAAGAAGGGGAGTATGTTACGTTGAAGTTGAGGTCAGGCGAGGTTCGTTTGATACATAAGAATTGCCGTGCAACGATAGGTATTGTTGGGAATTCGGATCATGAAAATGTGTCGATTGGTAAAGCCGGGCGGGTGCGCTGGATGGGTCGCCGACCGCGAGTGCGAGCTGTAGCCATGAACCCAGTAGATCATCCTATGGGCGGTGGTGAGGGTAGATCTTCGGGCGGGCGTCACCCCTGTAGTCCTTGGGGTCAAAGTGCTAAAGGATTAAAAACAAGAAAAGTTAATAAATTATCGAACAAATTTATTCTCAATCGCAAGAAGAAGAAATAAGTTTGTCCAATTTTGAGGGTTAGGAATGGCACGATCGTTAAAAAAAGGTCCGTTTGTTGATTTGCATTTGAGGGGCCGGATCGAGGAGTTGAACCGTAAGAATGAAAAAAAAATTTTCAAAACTTGGTCGCGTCGCTCCACTATTACCCCGGATTTTGTCGGGCATACAATATCAGTCCATAATGGGAAAAAGTTTTTTCCGGTATTCGTGACTGAAAATATGGTTGGGCACAAGCTAGGCGAGTTTTCTCCTACGCGTACTTTTAGGTCGCATGGAGGCAAAACCAAAAAAGCAGTAGTCAAAGGCGCTGGATAAGATGAGGGGTCCTCATGGCGATCCCTGAAAAGAATTATTTTTAATGAATCGCAAGTTATGGGTTAAACCTCGCTTGTAGAAAATTAGAGAGACTGAAAAATTATGGAAGTAAGAGCCTTACTTAGGCATACGCGAACAGCACCCCGTAAGGCGAGGTTGGTGGCAGATTTAATTCGCGGGAAAAATGTAAACGATGCCATTAATATTTTGCAGTTTACACGTAAAAGAGCGGCGGATACTTTTCAAAAGTTATTAAAATCTGCCATTGCCAATGCGGAAGAGAATCATAAGGTTCTCGATGTGGAAGATTTATTTGTGAAAAATGTAAGAGTCGATGAGGGTGTTACTTGGAAGCGCCATATGCCGCGTGCTCGAGGCACCTCAACAATGATTCAAAAAAAGACCAGCCACATCACTTTGGTGTTGGAAGAAAAAGAATCTTAAGGAGAAAAAAGTGGGTCAAAAAGTTCATCCCTATGGGTTTCGTTTAGGATTCAACAAGACTTGGATTTCTAACTGGTATGCGCGTAAAGACTATTCTAGTCAGTTGGTCGAGGACATTAGTCTTAGGAAATATATTTTCAAAACATTGTCGCATGCGGGAATTTCCCGGGTAGAAATTGAACGATCTGCGAATCGGGTGCGGATTAATATTCACACCGCGCGTCCCGGAATTATTATTGGCAAAAAGGGCCTTGAGGTGGATCGTCTTAAGGAGGAATTGGAGAGGGTGATATCTGGCAAGCAGGTCAATCTCAATATCAAAGAGGTTCGGCGGGCTGAATTGGACGCCACTTTAATAGGCCAAAATATAGCTTTGCAGTTGGAAAAACGGGTTTCTTTTCGTCGCGCTATGAAAAAAAGTGTTGTTTCAGCACTTCGGTTTGGAGCCAAGGGTATCAAGGTTCGGGTTTCGGGAAGATTGGGTGGGGCAGAAATTGCCCGGAGCGAATGGTACCGTGAAGGGCAAGTGCCTTTGCATACTCTCAGGGCCGATATAGATTATGGAACAGCAGTCTCCAATACCACTTTCGGAATTATTGGTGTGAAGGTTTGGGTTTATAAGGGAGAGGTTCTTCCAGAAAAGAAATTGAAAAAACCAGAAGGGTTTGGATCGAAACCTGCTGGGGAATCGGCTAAGAAATAATTTTTTTGGATTAAAAGTAATCAATTAGGAGATAGTGCATCATGTTGATGCCTAAAAGAGTTAAATATAGAAAACGCCAGAAGGGTAAGATGCGTGGAACCGCTTATCGAGGCGGGACTTTGAATTTTGGTACCTTTGGCCTTCAAGCTCTGGAGTGTGGGCGCATAACGAATCGGCAAATCGAAGCTGCCCGAATTGCTATGACAAGACATGTGAAGAGAGGGGGGAAAATTTGGTTGAGAATTTTTCCTGATAAGCCGGTTTCAAAGAAACCTCTTGAAACCCGAATGGGTAAGGGTAAGGGCAATCCAGAGTTTTGGGTGGCTGTGGTGAAGCCAGGGCGTATGCTCTACGAAATGGAAGGGGTCTCTGAGCCGATTGCAAAAGAGGCGTTTCGTCTTGCGGCCCATAAACTATCTGTAGCAACCCGATTTGTTACGAAATAACTGAACGGTAAATAGGTAATGAAAGCACAAGAGATTAGAGATCTTTCGGAGAAAGAACGGGAGGACAAGGTAACGGACTTGGGTCAGGAAATTTTTAACCTAAGGTTTCAATTAGCTACGGGGAAAATTGAAAACCCGAGTCGATTGAAAAGTCTTCGTAGAGATATCGCAAGAATTAAGACTATTCAGCGGGAAGTTGGAGATGAGGCGCCGCAGTCTATAGAAGAACAAAAGGAAGATAAGAAATAACGTAATAGGGTAAAAGATCGCCCCGAAAATCAAACTGAATAGGAAATTCCTTTGGAAAAGACTACAAAAAGAAAAACTTTACAAGGCCATGTTGTAAGCAACAAAATGGATAAGACGGTGGTCGTGCAGGTGGAGCGGAAGTATATGCACCCTAAATTTAAAAAGGTGGTAAAAAGCACCCGCAAATATAGCGCGCATGATGAAAAAAATGAGTGTAATCCTGGAGACTTCATTAGTATTGGGGAAACTCGACCGCTGAGTAAAACCAAACGTTGGCGGATGCTAGAAGTTATTAAAAAAGGTGTGGAAGAAGGTATAGCGTCATGATTCAACTGAGAACGGTTTTAGAGGTTGCGGACAATTCCGGAGCGAAAGTGGTCCAGTGTATTAAGGTGCTGGGTGGGTCTCGTCGCCGGTATGCACGTATTGGCGATGTGATTGTTGTTGCCTTAAAAGAAGTTGACCCTCAGAGCAGTTTGAAAAAGGGTGAGGTGAAAAAAGCAGTGGTGGTTCGCACCCGTAAGGAAATTCGAAGATCTAATGGAACTTATATTAAGTTTGACAGCAACGCCGCAGTTCTGATTGGAGAGGGGAAAGACCCTCTAGGAACTCGTATTTTTGGTCCTGTTGCTAGGGAATTGCGTGCTAAACGTTATATGAAGATTCTATCGCTTGCTCCGGAGGTATTGTAGTGAAAAGGGCAGCTTATAAATTGCATCTCAAAAAAGACGACATTGTTCAGGTTATTGCCGGGAAAGAAAAAGGGAAAAAGGGAAAAATTTTGGCAATCTTCCCTGCGCGCGAACGTGTAACAGTCGAGAAATTGAATATGGTTAAACGCCATACGAAGGGGGATGGCAAGTCTAAGCAGTCAGCCATTATAGAGAAAGAGGGGACAATTCACATCTCTAATGTTTTGTTGGTGAGCGACAAGGTCGGCAAGGGAGTTCGAACAAAATTAAAAAAACTGGCCGATGGTACGCGGGTTCGCGTTTGCTCAAAAACCGGAGATGTGTTGGATAAGGTATAGGTATGGCTAACTTTAAAAAAGCATATATTGAAAAACATAAAGCGGCGATCCAAAATGATCTAGGCTTGAGCAATGTTATGGAAATTCCCAAGATGGAAAAGATCACCGTTAATATGGGCCTGGGTGAAGCGTTGCAGAGCTCTAAACTTATAGAATCGGGGATTGAGCAATTGAAGGTAATTACGGGCCAATCTCCGGTTGTAACGAAGGCAAAAAAGTCCATCTCCAACTTCAAATTACGAGAAGGGGTTTCGATTGGCTTGAAGGTTACGATGCGCGGCAACCGTATGTATGAGTTTTGGGAAAGGTTAGTTTGTTTTGCGCTTCCCCGAGTGCGTGATTTTAAAGGATTGCCTCCAAAAGCATTTGATGGGCGCGGTAATTATACGATTGGATTGAAAGAGCAGTTGATCTTTCCTGAAATCAATTTTGATAAAATAGAAAAGATCAAGGGGATGAATATTACAATTACGACCACTGCTAAAAATGATGAACAGGGTAAATGTTTGTTGACCCATATGGGGCTTCCCCTAAGAAAGTAAAGGTATGGCAAGAAAAGCACTTATAGCTAAGCAGAAAAGAAAACCCAAATTTGCTGTTAGAGGTTATAGCCGATGTAACATCTGTGGGCGGCCAAGAGCCTTTCTTAGAAAGTTTGGTATATGTCGCATTTGTTTTCGCGAGAGGGCGTTGCGTGGAGAAATTCCTGGTGTTACTAAGGCCAGTTGGTAATGAAATTGAATTAATAATTTTTGGAGTACCGTTTTAAAATGATGACCGATCCCATAGCAGATTTGTTCACCCGCATTCGTAATGGGCAAATGGTGCGACACCCGAAGGTGGATGTTCCCGGGTCTAAAATGAAAAAGCGGATTGTGGAAATTTTAAAAGATGAAGGGTATATCAAAAATTTCCGCCATTATGAGGATGGTAAGCAGGGAATTCTTCGGGTTTATTTGAAATATCAAAACGATGAGCCTGTTATTCGAGGAATCGAAAGAGTCAGCAAGCCGGGAAGAAGAAATTATGTGGGGCGCGACACGATCCCTAGGGTTTTGAATGGATTGGGTTTGGCTATTGTTTCGACTTCGTCAGGCGTCTTCACCGACGAGCAATGCCGGGAAAAAGGTGTTGGCGGTGAAGTCCTTGGTCATGTCTGGTAAATATTTAATTTTTTCCTCCAATGGAAAGTTACAAACACCTGGGTTGACTCCCGGGAGTAATGGATAAAAAGAAAATGTCTCGAGTAGGAAAACAGCCAGTTCTGGTGCCCTCAGGGGTAGAGTGCAAAATTAATGGCTCAACGGTTGATGTTAAAGGGCCTAAGGGGCAGTTGTCTCGTCAATTGCATCCGAACATGAAAATCGAGCTGAAGGATAATACGGTAACAGTAACTCGATCCACAGATAGCCGATTAGATCGTTCTTTGCATGGTCTCACAAGAACCTTGATCAATAATATGGTGCTGGGAGTTTCGACGGGTTACTCGAAGCAGCTCAATATTGTGGGTGTCGGTTATAAGGTTGCGTTAAAGGGTGAGAATTTGGAGTTGAATCTGGGGCATTCCCACGCTATCAATTACCCGGCACCAAAGGGGATTGAGTTTGAGGTAGATGGTAAAAAGAACACCATAATTGTTAAGGGTGTCAATAAGGAAGTGGTGGGTCAAACGGCAGCAGAAATTCGCGGGTTTCGTCCCCCGGAGCCCTACAAGGGAAAGGGTGTCATGTACTCGACTGAAAGGATTATTCGCAAAGCTGGTAAGGCTGCGGTAGCAAAAGGAACGTAAAATGAAAACTTTAGAACGTGAGCGTCTGCGGCTGAGCAGGAAAAAAAGAATCAAGATGAAGGTGCAAAAGCAAAAAAGTCGGCATCGGTTGACGGTGTTTCGTAGCACTAAACATATTTATGCGCAAATCGTCGATGACAACGAGGGTAAAACTTTGGTTGCCAGCTCGTCTCTTTCAAAAGGGTTTAAGGAGCAAATGAAAACTGGCGGAAATTTGAAAGCTGCAGCTTTAGTCGGCTCTTTGATTGGCGAACAGGCGGCGGCACAAGGAATCAAAGAAGTCTATTGTGATAGGAACGGTTTTCATTATTCTGGAAGAATAAAAGCCCTTGCAGATGCGGTTCGGGAAAAAGGAATTAAATTTTAATCTAAATTAAGCAGGAGGAAGGTTTGCGACAAAAGCAACCTGAAAACCCAACAGATTTTGTTGATAAAGTGGTCAAGATCAACCGTGTAGCCAAGGTTGTTAAAGGTGGTCGTCGGTTCAGCTTCAGTGCATTAGTTGTGGTCGGTAACCGTGATGGCAAGGTAGGCTGGGGTTTAGGAAAAGCCAACGAAGTCCCTGAGGCTATTCGTAAAGGTGTTGAAAAAGCCAAGAAGAGCTTGGTTTCGGTCAGTCTTGAGGGTTCCTCCATTCCACATGCAGTTATTGGTGCTTATGGTTCGGGAAGAGTAATGTTGAAGCCAGCATCAAGGGGAACCGGGTTGATTGCGGGTGGGGCGGTTCGTGCTGTATTGGAAGCGGCAGGCGTGCGCGATATCCTCACTAAATGTCTGCGGACAAATAACCCGCATAATGTTGTCAAAGCAACAATCCAAGGACTAATGGACCTCCGAAGCGCTAAAGACTGCGCTCGGGCAAGAGGAAAACAGGTAGGCTGATTGAGGAAAATGCATGTTGCAATTATCTAATTTAAAAGGTCCGGCCGGAGGCAGGAAAAATAGAAAACGGGTTGGTAGAGGAATAGGCTCTGGAACTGGAAAAACTTCGGGCAAAGGGCAAAAGGGGCAAAACAGTCGTTCTGGCGGAGGGGTGCGCCCTTGGTTTGAGGGTGGTCAAATGCCGCTTCAAAGGAGGTTGCCCAAGCGTGGGTTCACTAATATTTTTAAGAAGTATTATGAAATTGTGAATGTCGAGCAACTGTCACGATGTGCAGGGATTGACCCGGTTACACCTGAGGTAATGAAGGAAAAGGGATTGATTAAAAAAGTAGGAGCTGTAAAAATTCTTGGGGTCGGAGAGCTGAAGGAATCGCTAAGTGTACATGCGCATAAGTTCAGCAAATCGGCTCAGGCAAAAATTGAAAAGTCCGGGGGAAAGGCTGTAAGCCTCTAAATGGCCGCAGAAAGTTTCGGTAATATATTTCGTGTCCCAGAGCTAAAAAAGAGAATTCTTTTTACTTTGGCGTTGTTGGTGGTCTACCGGATCGGGGCACATATACCGACTCCGGGAATCAACTCTGTGGCTTTGGCGGAATTGTTTGCTAGAGCTCAAGGCACAATTCTTGGTTTTTTTGATATGTTTTCCGGCGGAGCATTGAGCCGGTTGACAATATTTGCATTGGGTATCATGCCCTATATCAGCGCTTCTATTATTTTGCAGCTGATGACTATTGTTTCTCCTTACTTGGCAAGATTGAAAAAAGAAGGGGAGCAGGGGCAAAAGAAGATCACTCAGTACACTCGTTATGGAACGGTTTTTTTGAGCACAATACAAGGGTCGGGAATTGCTGTAGGTCTGGAAGCAATGAAAAGTCCTGGAGGTAGTCCCATTGTTCCGGAGCCAGGCTGGTCGTTTAGATTAATGACCATTTTAACTCTGACGGCGGGAACTTCTTTTCTGATGTGGCTAGGAGAGCAGATCACGGAACGGGGGATTGGCAACGGGATCTCCCTAATTATTTTTTCCGGAATTGTTGCTGGGACACCCGCAGCAATTTTCCAGTCGTTGGATTTGATGGGTACAGGTGAGATGCCTGTACTTGTTATGCTTTTTCTTCTGGTCGTAATGGCTGTGGTGATTGGAGCCATTGTATTCACGGAAGGAGGGCAGCGTCGGATTCCCATCCAATATGCAAAACGGGTGGTGGGGCGAAAAATGATGGGAGGGCAGTCTACCCATCTGCCTTTGAAGGTGAATACATCGGGAGTTATCCCGCCGATTTTTGCTTCATCGATCATCATGTTTCCTGCGACGATAGCTCAGTTTATCAGTCATCCCTGGATGCAATCGGTTTCAGCTGCGCTGACACCAGGGACGATTATTTATAGTTTGATTTTTGTAAGTGCTATATTTTTCTTTTGTTACTTCTATACGGCGGTTATATTTAACCCTGTTGATGTTGCTGACAATATGAAAAAGCACGGCGGTTATGTACCGGGGATTCGACCGGGAGCAAAAACGTCTGATTACATAGACACGATTCTCTCAAGACTTACGTTTTATGGGGGGTTGTATTTGTCTTTAGTCTGTATTTTGCCGGATTATTTGATAAAATACTTCAACATCCCGTTTTATTTTGGTGGAACCAGTTTATTGATCGTGGTGGGGGTGTCCTTGGATACTATGCAGCAAATAGAGTCCCATTTGGTTATGAGAAATTACGATGGTTTTGTGAAAAAGGGGCGTTTGAAAAGCCGAAGAGGCTGATTGATGAGATTGATTCTTTTAGGGCCACCGGGTGCTGGCAAAGGCACTCAGGCAAAAATGCTGAAAGAAAAATTTCAGATCCCACAAATTTCCACCGGCGATATTTTGAGACAAGCAGTTAAGGATAATACTGAGCTAGGTGCCCGGGCAAAAACAGTTATGGATGCGGGGCAGCTGGTGCCTGATGATGTTGTGATTAGTTTGATAAAAGAGCGAATTCGGCAAAAGGATTGCAAAGCAGGATTCATACTAGATGGGTTTCCTAGAAATATTGCGCAGGCTGAAAAACTCTCAGAAACCTTGGTTGATATGGGGCTGGTGATCGACAATATAATTGATCTGGAAGTCGATGAAAGAGAAGTGGTTGAGAGGTTAACAGGCCGAAGTACTTGTTCAGATTGTGGTGCGATGTTCCACCAGATATCTTGCCCTCCTAAAGTTTTTGGGGTTTGTGATGGGTGTAGCGGAAAGCTGGTTCAAAGGCCGGACGATAATAGAGAAACAATTCGGGAAAGATTAAAGGTATATTTGGGGTCTACTGCCCCTCTTAAAGAATTTTATATAAAACAAGGGAACTTAAAAACCGTTGAAGCAAAAGGTCCAGTAGAGGAAATTTTTTCCCGCGTTTGTGAGATGATTGAATGAAGAATGTCTAAAGAAGAATCGATAGAAGTAGAGGGTACCATTTTGGAACCGTTGCCTAACGCGATGTTTCGAGTAGAACTTGAAAATGGCCATAAGGTATTAGCACATATTTCTGGAAAAATGCGTATGCATTTTATTCGTATTTTATCCGGGGACAAGGTGAAAGTGCAGTTATCCCCTTATGATTTGACCCGTGGTCGAATTACCTATCGATACAAATAAGAAGGATAGAGTTATGAAAGTAAGAGCTTCAGTTAAACCAATTTGTATGAAATGTAAAGTGATTCGTCGTCGCGGTATTGTGCGGGTGATTTGCGAAAATCCAAAACATAAGCAGCGACAAGGCTAAAGGAGAAACAGTGGCACGAATAGCAGGTGTTGATATTCCAAAAGATAAGCAGGCTTGGATCGCCCTGACCTACATCTATGGGGTAGGCAGAACGACCTCGTGTGAAATTCTCAAAAAAGCTCAAGTGGGTGAGGAAGTAAGAATGCAGGACCTGACGGAAGAAGAGGTTTCCCGAATTCGAAGTATCATTGATAAGGAATACGAGGTGGAAGGGGACCTGAGACGAAATGTCACCATGGACATCAAACGCTTGATGGATATTAGTTCCTACCGAGGCCTTAGGCATCGAAGAGGTTTGCCTGTCCATGGCCAAAGAACGCATACTAATGCTCGAACAAGAAAAGGCCCAAAGAAAACAGTGGGTGCTCGTGCTAAAAAATAAAGATCTGGAGAAATTTAATTAATGGATAAAAAATCCAAAACCGGTAAGAAAAAGCAAAAAACAGTTCCGGAAGTGGGTGTTGCCCATATTCGTGCTACCTTTAATAATACTATCATCACCATTTCGGATATGTCTGGTAATGTAGTTTCTTGGTCAAGTGCCGGAGCACAAGGTTTTAAAGGTTCCAGAAAAAGTACTCCTTTTGCAGCCCAGGTTGCTGCCGATAAAGCGGCTATACAAGCCAGGGATATGGGAATGAGGAAACTTGAAGTTCATGTAAGAGGCCCGGGTTCTGGGCGGGAGTCTGCAATCCGCTCCTTGCAGGCAGCCGGAATGGAGATTCTTGTCATTCGGGATAAAACCCCGATTCCACATAATGGTTGTCGGCCGAAAAAACGGAGAAGAGTCTAATGATTAAACCTGAAAGGAGAAGCTGAATTTGGCCAGGTATCGAGGTTCTGTTTGTCGACTGTGTCGGCGAGAAGGGATAAAGTTATATCTAAAGGGGTCCCGTTGTGAGACGGAAAAATGCGCTATTGAGAAAAGAGCCTATCCTCCCGGGCAGCATGGCCAAGAGCGTAGCAAGTTCTCGGAATATGGAGTTCAACTTCGTGAAAAGCAAAAAGTAAAACGGATATATGGTGTTTTGGAAAAACCATTTCGAAACTACTTTTTTGCAGCAGATAAGAAAAAAGGTGTGACTGGCGAAAACCTTTTGCAAAGTTTGGAGTTGAGGTTTGACAATGTGATTTATCGAATGGGGCTTGCGCCATCTAGAAATGCAGCTCGTCAACTGGTGCGACATAAACATTTTACCGTCAATGGAAAAAAAATGGATGTTCCTTCTTATATTCTTAAGCAGGGAGATATTATCACGCCCAATCCGATCAAAGGTAAAAAGAAGCCTGTTAACGAGGCTATAGAAAATATTAAAAACAAAACACTACCGGAATGGCTCGCTTTTGACACAGATAGCAAACAGGGGATTATTCAAGGGATGCCCACAAGGGAAGATGTTAAGTTGCCGATTGAAGAGCAATTGATAGTTGAACTTTATTCAAGATAGCAAAAAAACTCACTAAATAATTAACAATTAATGAGACCCGAAATATTGCGGTCGGAGGCTATATGTTCACAGCCCAAGGAATAGTTAAACCCAAGCGGTTAGAATTTGATAAGAAAAACAGGTCTGAATATTATGGAAAGCTAAGTGCTGGTCCATTTGAGCGCGGATTTGGTGTAACCATTGGAAACTCTTTACGCAGAATGTTGCTATCTTCAATTGAAGGAGCTGCTGTTGTTGCGGTTAAGTTTGAGGGAATTTTCCATGAGTTCTCCTCCATTCCGGGTGTGGTTGAAGATGTGACAGAAATCATTCTCAACATCAAACAGTTGAACTTGAGATTGGCCGGTGAGACAGATTCAAAACGAATCTATATTAAGGCTTCGGAAGCTGGTACAGTTTATGCCAAAGATATCATTGCAGACCCGGATATTGAAATTTTGAATCCGGACCACGCACTCTTAACAATTGACCAGAGTGCAAAAGTAGATTTGGAAATGATTGTCAGAAAAGGTCGCGGGTATGTTCCAGCCGACAAACATATAATCGAAAATGAATCTGTGCAAATGATTCCAATTGATTCCAGTTTCTCTCCCATTGAAAAGATTTCTTATCATATAGAGAACACTCGGGTGGAACAATCCAGTGATTACGATTCTCTAGTTATGGAATTGTGGACGAACGGGGGAATTACACCTGAAGATGCGGTGGCGCACGCAGCAAAAATTGTTAAAGACCATATGCAAATTTTCATCAACTTTGATGAAGAGCCTGAACCGGTAATGCCTCAGGTGGATGAGAAAAAACAGAAGATGCTGGGAAATATGGCTAAGTGCGTCGAAGAACTCGAGCTTTCTGTCCGTTCCTATAATTGTTTGAAAAATGCTAACATTCAAACCATTGCAGAATTGGTTACGAAAACAGATGGAGAAATGCTCAAAACGAGAAACTTTGGCAGAAAATCACTAAACGAAATTAAAGAGATTCTCGAAGAGATGGGTCTACATCTGGGAATGAAGTTAGAGGAAGAAGATTTAAAGCAAATTAGTCAGGCGCAAAAGAAAAAAGAAATTGACAATGAGCAGCCTGAACAATAAGCGTTTTTTAAGGAGCAAAACTAGTAATGCGGCATTTGAAAGCAGGCAGAAAATTTGGAAAAACCTCCGCCCATAGGAAGGCACTTTTTCGTAATCTGGTCGGAGCCTTGATCGAAAGAGAGCGTATCAGTACTACTCTGGCTAAAGCAAAAGAGTTGAGAGGAAAAGTTGAGAGGACAATTACTCTCGGCAAGAAAGGTACTCTGCATGCGAGACGACAAGCTTTCAAGCTGGCACCGCAAAAAGAAGCCGTACAAAAAGTTTTTGGGGCTCTGGCGGGTCGGTATGCTAATCGACCCGGGGGGTACACCCGTATTATCAAAATAGGCCCTCGCCGCGGCGACAATGCTCCGATGGTTTTCATTGAACTGGTAGATCGAGAGGGCGAGACCCCTGCTCCAAAAAAAGAGGTTCAGAAAAAAACCGCGATGAAAAAAGAAACTAAGCCTAAGGTAACAGAGAAAAAAGCTGTAGAAAAAAAAGAATCTAAAGAAGGTACCAAAAAGAAAGCTGAGCCCAAAAAGTCCGCCGCACAGAAAAAAGAAGATAAAGAATAATAAAAGTTTGTTTATCTCTGTTGCTAAAGGCAGTTGGGACCCACCCCGGTTGGCCCATGTTTGAACCTAAATTTAGTGTTTTCTTTTATATAAATCAATAAATCATCATAGCTCTTAAAGTGCTCTGTAAAACCGTAATCATCGCCTGTGTATTCGCAGGACTCCGTGCTATGCTCACGACACATATAGGGTCGGTGGTCATAGATAGCACATTTATTGTCGGGCATTAAAAAATTGCAGCGATTATGAATCATGATGAACCAATCCTGCCTATAAATATAAATAGACGTGTTTTCGTGGGCGATTTTCCATAGTAGGCTTTCATAATCGCGGCGATCTTCGGGTTCGTCTATTCCAAAGGCGAAATAATTACAGCAGTATGCCGGGAGGCATTTTTCGCATTGGTGGGTATCATCTCTTTTACTTTTTGTGTTGGGCATGAAATATTCCTTACAGGTTCAGGGAATAAAAAATATAAAAATTAAAACTGGAAGCTATTTTGCCTACCAATTTTTGAGGAGTCAACCCACTAGACAAGGCTTGTTTTGTGGAGTATTAAGGAATCTTGATAGTGTAGTAGTAAACCTCATAGTAAATGATGAGATCTTACACCTGCGATGGGTTGTTGACCAGAGAAAGAGGTTGACAAATGCAGAATAACTAGCTAGAGTTACAGAACCCTGAAAGCTCTCAGAGAAATCCCTAAAAATCCCAATCTGATATCGGTTTATTATTTCGCGCTTTCGCCGTTAGTTACTTAAGAAACAATTTTGAATTCATTAATACTACCTGATTTTAAATCCACCATATACGAAATAAAGCTAATCCTATTCTCACCTCAAAGAAGCCACAAATTATGACGCAAATGAACATAGAAGAACTTAAGTCTAAAACTATATCCGAACTCACAAATATTGCCAAAGATCTAAAAATTCAGGGCCATAGCGGTCTTAGAAAGCAAGACCTGATTTTTAGAATACTGGAGGCCAAGACCGAAAAAGATGGTTTAATGTTCGGTCAGGGGGTATTAGAGATTCTCCCTGACGGATTCGGTTTCCTAAGAGCCCCTACCTATAACTATCTGCCGGGTCCAGATGATATATATGTTTCTCCCTCGCAAATCCGAAAATTTGATATGCGCACGGGCGATACCATTTCCGGTCAGATTCGACCTCCTAAAGACAGCGAGCGCTATTTTGCCTTGTTAAAGGTAGAGGCCATCAACTTTGAGAATCCGGACAGAACTAAGGATAAAATATTATTTGACAACCTGACTCCTCTCTACCCTGAGGAACGGATTCGTTTGGAAACTCCGGGTGGGAAAGATTACAGCGCTCGCGTCATGGACTTGATGACCCCTATTGGTAAGGGACAACGTGGGCTGATCGTAGCCCCGCCTCGTACCGGAAAAACCATGTTATTGCAGTCGATAGCAAATAGCATCAGTACTAATTTTCCGGAAATTGCTCTGATCGTACTTTTGATTGACGAAAGACCTGAAGAGGTAACAGATATGGAACGCTCAGTCCGTGGAGAAGTCATAAGCTCAACTTTTGATGAACCGGCCCAGCGACATGTGCAGGTGGCAGAGATGGTCATTGAAAAGGCCAAGAGGTTGGTGGAACACAAGCGAGATGTTGTTGTCTTACTCGACAGCATTACCCGCCTGGCTCGGGCGTACAACGCAATTGTTCCGCCCAGCGGAAAAGTGTTGTCAGGCGGTGTTGACTCTAATGCCCTACAACGCCCAAAAAGATTCTTCGGCGCTGCTAGGAACTTGGAAGAAGGTGGAAGTCTTACCATTATAGCTACTGCTTTGGTTGATACAGGAAGCCGCATGGATGACGTTATTTTCGAAGAATTTAAAGGTACGGGTAATATGGAAATCGTACTCGACCGCAAACTGGCTGATAAGAGAACCTTTCCCTCTATTGATATCAACCGATCTGGCACTCGCAAAGAGGAGCTTCTTTTGCCTGAAGCAGACCTTCAGCGCGTGTGGCTTTTAAGAAAAGTTTTGCTCCCTATGGGTATACATGATACGATGGATCTTCTACTACAAAAGATTAAAGAATCGAAAACAAACGCCGAATTTTTGGCGACTATGAACTCGTGACGGTGAAACCATGAAACAGGGTATTCATCCAGAATATTTCGAAACAAATGTCCGCTGCGCTTGTGGGGCTGAAGTGGAAACACGGACCACCATGAAAGATTTGCATTTGGAAATTTGCTCGCAATGCCACCCTTTCTTCACAGGCAAACAAAAACTTCTAGATACGGCAGGTCGCATTGAGAAGTTTAAACGTAAGTACTCCAAAGTAAAACCTCAGGATTCAACAATTCCTCAGTAGCTTCCCCTTCTTTTCTTTCCCTGACTTTTCCTGCTTAAACCAGAAATTCTAGAGGTAACTCCCATGTTCGATAAGTTGAAAATGGCTGAAAAACGTTACAACGATCTAAATGATTTGCTCAGTGATCCAAAAATCATTGCTCAGCAATCCGAGTTCCAGAGATATGCTAAAGAACAATCCGATTTGACGCCAATTGTAAACAGATTTCAGGATTTACAAAATTATGTCAAGCAATTGGAGGAGAATAAAAAAATTCTGGAAGAAGAAAAGGATTCGGAATTGCTTAAGATGGCAGAAGAAGACCTAATTCAGGTAGAAACACAAAAACAAAAAGCCGAGGAAGATTTAAAAATTCTTCTCTTACCCAAAGACCCACGTGATGAACGTAATGTAATCGTTGAAATTCGTGCTGGAACGGGAGGAGAGGAGGCAGCCCTTTTTTCAAACGACCTATTCCGAATGTATTCTCGTTATGCAGAAGAAAAAAAGTGGCGGGTAGAAATATTAAGCTCCAATCTAACGGGAAAGGGTGGTTTTAAAGAAGTAATTTTTAATATTTCTGGAAAAGGGGTATACAGTAGATTGAAATATGAAGGCGGAACCCATCGCGTACAAAGAGTTCCCGATACAGAAAGCCAAGGACGCATTCATACTTCTGCGGTCACTGTAGCAATTCTTCCCGAAGTGGAAGACGTTGATATTAAGGTCAATCCCGCAGATATAAAAATTGATGTGTACCGCGCATCTGGCCCCGGCGGGCAAAGTGTCAATACCACTGATTCGGCGGTGCGACTCACCTATGTGCCAACGGGAATGATTGTCACATGTCAGGATGAAAAGTCACAACATAAAAACCGTGAAAAGGCTATGAAAGTTTTAAGGGCTCGGTTGTATGATGAAGAACAGAAAAAAATGCATGATGAGCAGGCGAGTGAAAGAAAACAACAAGTCGGATCGGGGGACCGCAGTGAACGTATTCGAACATATAATTTTCCGCAAGAAAGGGTCACGGACCATCGTATCGGACTTACCGTACACAAGTTGACTGCCATTATGGAAGGGGCTCTTGACGAAGTTATAGATGCTTTAAGTCTATATTTCCAATCCGAAGCACTTAAAGGCAACATCTAAAAAAGGATGGATACAAATATAAACTCATTTCTAAATTGGTCCCAAGACCAATTAGCCCAAGCAGGTATTTTCTCGCCTCGATTGGACTCAGAAATTATTCTTGGTCACACTTTAAAGCTTGCACGGATCGACCTTCGGATCCAGTCCCAAAGGGTTCTAAATGAATCTGAAAAAAAGCTTGGGAAAATAAATATCGAACGCCGACGGAAGCGAGAACCTATTTCTCAAATTGTTGGACATCAAGAATTTTGGTCACTCGATTTTATAGTAGATGGAAATGTTCTGACACCTAGACCTGAAACGGAAATACTGATCGAAACAGCTTTGAATTGCCTATCACCATTTGCTTCTAAAATTCTAGATTTGGGAACGGGTTCGGGAATCATCGCTGCGGTAATGGCTAAAGAAGTTTCCGGTTGCCAATTTACAGCCTTGGAAATTGACCCTAAGACTTTGAGTATTGCTAAAGAAAATGCAGTGCGTCATGGTGTGGCGGATAGAATCAAATTTGTTTGTGCGGATATGAGAAAAGAAGATTGGTCAGGAATTTATTCTATGATTGTATCGAATCCACCCTATATACCATCGACAGATATCCATAAATTAATGCCCGAGGTTCATAATTATGAGCCAATAAAAGCCTTGGACGGAGGGCTTAAGGGTCTGGATTTTTACCAAGATATTATTCCTATGGCTAGGGATCGACTTGAGGATAATGGGTATTTAATTTTAGAAATCGGTCATTCTCAAGCGAGTGAGGTGATAACTATATTGGATAATTTATCGTGTTACAAAAATGTGGAAGTGATTCAGGATTATTCGGGTTATGACCGTGTGATTAAAGCACAAAAGGGAAGCCCTAATGGATAAGATCGCTATTGAAGGCGGCACGCAGTTGAAGGGGACGGTGAGAATGAGCGGTGCTAAGAATGCAGTGTTGCCCGTTCTTGCTGCCACTTTATTAACTCGAGGGCGAAATATTATTCAAGGGGTTCCAAAAGTCCGCGATGTGGCTACGATGATCAAACTATTGGAAGATTTAGGCGTAGAAGTAGAAAGTTACCACAACGAAAAAATTATTTTGGATACCTCTAGAGCAGATAACCCGGAAGCGCCGTATGACCTGGTTTCTACTATGCGAGCCTCTTGTCTGGTACTCGGTCCTTTATTGGCAAGACTAGGAAAAGCACGCGTCTCATTACCTGGGGGTTGTGCTATTGGAGAGCGACCCATCGATCTACATGTTAAAGGGCTGGAAGCGATGGGGGCAAAAATCACATTGGAGCATGGTTATGTTCACGGCAAGGCCGATTGTCTTAAGGGGATACAATTTTACTTTGATACGGTTTCGGTGACGGGCACTGCAAATTTGATAATGGCAGCGGTTTTAGCGGAGGGGGAAACACTTCTAGAAAATGCAGCAAAAGAACCAGAAGTGGTTTTTCTTGCCGATATATTGAATCTGGCGGGAGCAAAAATCTCAGGTCATGGAACAGATATTATTGCTATCCAAGGAACGACTTCCCTCAAACCTATCGAATGCACGATTTTTCCTGATCGCATTGAGACAGGTACATTTATGATTGCAGCAGCAATAACACAAGGAGATGTAACGATTGAAAATTGTATGCCAAAGCATGTGGAACCCATTGCTTTGAAGCTCCAAAAGGCTCAAGTTGAAGTTGAAATCAGTGAAAACAAAATCAGAGTAAAAGGTAAAGGCCCTATCAGTTCTGTTAATGCCAAAACCCATCCTTACCCTGGTTTTCCTACCGATATCCAGGCGCAGTTTATGGCTTTGATGACTTTAGCGCAAGGACAGAGTATTATCACGGAGACTGTTTTTGAAAACCGGTTCATGCATGTTTCGGAATTAAAAAGAATGGGTGCCGATATTTCTTTGGATGGTCATACAGCAATCATAAATGGTGTGAAGAGTCTTTCAGGGGCACCTTTGATGGCTACCGATTTGCGTGCAAGTGCTTCTTTAGTTTTAGCGGCCTTGGCAGCTAAAGGTCCATCCATAATTTCGCGAATTTATCATATCGATCGTGGTTATGTGGACATTGAAAAAAAGTTATCGAAACTAGGCGCACAGATACGCCGAATAAAATAAATTTTTCTGCGGTTCGATTATGCTGGTATTTATACGCACTTATTTTGCTGGGCAATCAAATATATCTAGTTATACGCCCCATTAGAGAGCGCTGGTAAAGGGTAAATTAATGGATGAATCCCAACCCCTATACGATCAGGATATTCACAGCATCATTTTGTGGATGCCAAATTGGATTGGCGATGTGGTATTGACTCTTCCATCTGTGCAATCTTTGCGCCGAGCTTATCCAAAGGCTCGTATAACTGCCGTAGTAAAATCTCCCTCCGATGAACTACTTCTAGGTCATCCCGCAATCACCACAGTATTGTCCTTGCCGTCCGGTTCAGGGTCTGGATTCTGGAAGCATGTAGAGTTTGCGCGCAGACTGAAAAAATATCGATATGATGTGGGTATTGTTTTGCCGAATTCATTTAGCTCGGCATTTTTATTAAGCTTAACAGCAGCAAAATACAGACTAGGATATAATACTGATGGAAGAGCTATTTTTTTAACACACCCGATAATTACCACGGCCGATCTTAAAAAAAGCCAATACCGCGTTGATTATTATTTTAAAATTTTTTCCCCATTAAGAATAGATATTCCAGATGCTTTCTTTAGCCCTGTTACCCAACAGGAAGGAGATTTATCGGTTCGGCAAGCACTATTGAATATGGGATTGGAGGACGATGAAGAGTTTATCACCCTTCATCCAGGAACATCAAAGGTAGAAAGAAGCTGGCATTTAGAACGTTTTGGTGTTTTATGCCAAAAAATACTTAAAACAGACGAGAAAAAATTGGTTTTACTTGGAACAAAATCTGAAGAAAATATTCTAAATAGGATTCAAGGTTATTGTCCCCCAGGGAAGGTCATAGTTACACCTCCAATGAATTTAAGGGTGTTGGCAGGAGTTCTGAAAAAAAGCCGAATTTTTATTGGGAATGATAGTGGAATGATGCATCTTGCTGCGATGGTGGGCACACCCATTGTAGGAATATTTGGCCCTGGTAACTCGAAAACTACAGGCCCTTATATGGATGCTAAGTATTATGAAATTTTGACCAAGAACTATTCTTGCTCACCTTGTAGGCAGGATTTTTTTAAGGAATGTAAACCATCTCCACACAATAAGCCTTATTGTCTGGAGGATATAACTGTGAAAAATGTGCACGATGCGTTGCATCGTCTTTTGAAAAGAGTTTAGAGCTTAAAAATTTTTAAGTTTGATGGCTGTTGATCTATTCAGGAAATAAAGAATCCTCAGGTGATAATGCTAGTTGTAGCAAGGGGTATTTTTAAAAAAGAGTGTAAATAAAAGGGGCTACTGCACTACCCTCAGTCAGCAAAATCAAGGAGCCCATTAATAGCATAATTATTACAATGGGAGCTAGCCACCACTTTTTTCTTGTTTTTAAAAAATCCAAAAATTCTAAAATGGTACTGAGTTTTTTGTTTGGATCAGATGGATTGGTCATGGCTGTCCTTTTATTTTCTCCCGTAGAAATAACTTTAAAGTAGCATTTCTATCACTTTATTATTGTCAAAACAATAGAATTTGCAGGGTACAGCATCAGCTCATTATTTTGTATGATGGTTTAGTAGAGTTTCTACATGTAGTTGAACCGAGTCGCCTAAAGCGGAATAATCATATCCACCTTCCAGCATGGAAAGTATTCTGCCATCACAAACCTCATTGGCAACTTCAAAAAGTTGCTGTGTCATTTTTCCATAGCATTCTGTGCTCAGCTTGATTTGGGCAAGTGGATCGTTTTCGTGAGCATCGAATCCTGCGGAGATGATAATTAAATCAGGATTAAAATTTTGAATAGCCGGAACCAACTTATATTCTATTGCATTGAGATAATCCGGATCTCTAGAAAAAGCCTGCATGGGTAGGTTCAAAGTTGCTCCCAGGCCATCTCCAGTTCCTGTTTCGTCACCGCCACCCGTTCCTGGATAAAAAGGGTATTGATGAGTGCTACTGTAAAAGATAGAAGAATGTTTATAAAAGGAATGTTGTGTCCCATTCCCATGATGCACGTCCCAATCAAAGATTAAAACTTTATCGAGTTGTTTAACCTCCTGGGCATACCGCGCTACCACTCCAACGTTATTAAAAAGGCAAAATCCCATCGCCCGATTTTTTTCGGCATGATGACCAGGAGGTCGAACGGCACAAAATGCATTATTAACCGTTCCCGCTAAAATTTTGTCCAGTGCTTCCAGCCCGGCACCCGCACTTAGCAATGCGGCTTCGTAAGAGTCAGAGGAAATTACTGTGTCTGCATCCAGGTTCCGAACACCATTTTGGCAACTCTGCTCGACACTCTCTATATACCCTTTGTCATGAACCCTAGCGATATCTTCAACAGTGGCTTTGCGGGGTTGTATTAATGTGAGGTTATTGTAAAATTTTGAAGATTCAATTTTATTTTGAATAGCGGTCAGGCGTCCCGAATTTTCAGGGTGAGGTTCGTTCTCGTGTCTCAAATAAAAGGGATCTGAAATGTAGCCCGTTTTATTCACTTTTTCTTTCCTATTGGTGTTTTAAATTTAATCTTTAATGAAGAACTTTGCTGAGAATATCAAAATAACGAGAGACCTTCAACTTACCGAGTAATGTTTGTTTTGGAAAAAAATATTAAAATTAAAAATATTGAAGAGCAGGCTTACGCTCTTGGTTTTGATGGGTTTGGAATTGCTAGTTCTGAATTAGGAGAGGCGGGCCCTAAATTCAGTCAGTGGTTGGAAATGGGTTACGCAGGAGAAATGGCATATATGGCCCGGGGAGAAGAAAAACGACGTGATCCAAACCTTGTATTAGAGAACATCAAAAGCATTATTTGCCTGAGGACAAACTATTTAACAAAAGATAAAGGAATGGAATTCTTGAACTTTCCTGAAAAGGGAGACGTTTCTTTATATGCTTTGAATAAGGACTATCACGATATCATCACTCCTCGTTTAAAAGAGCTGGAAAAAATTATTCAGAAAGAGTTTAAAGGTTGTAAAACTAAAATTTATGTAGATACAGGTCCTATTTTAGAAAAGCCCCTTGCTGAGAGGGCCGGTCTGGGTTGGATCGGGAAGCATACTAATTTACTCAGTGAGGATATTGGCTCATGGTACTTTCTTTCAGAAATTTTAGTCGATGTTGCGTTACCTGAGTCCGAGATAGCAGATAACCATTGTGGTACCTGTCGTAGTTGTATCGATATATGCCCTACCCATGCTATCGTTGCACCTTATGTATTGGATGCAAAAAAATGTATTTCTTATCTCACTATTGAGCTAAAGGGGGTTATTCCTGTCGAGTTTAGGAAAGCCATTGGCAACAGAATATATGGGTGTGACGATTGCCAGATTGTTTGCCCCTGGAATTCTTATGCGGTTAAGACTGATGAACCTGACTTTAAAGCCATGAACAGTAATTTTTTGCTGATCGATCTGATCCAGTTAAGCGATGAGGATTTTAGAAAAAGATTTAAGGGAAGTCCAATTAAAAGAATTAAACGTCGTGGATTATTAAGAAACGTTGCCATTGCCTTGGGAAATTCCAATAATCCGAAGGCGGTTCCATTTTTAATAAGAGCTTTAAATGATAAGGAGCCTCTTATTCGAGCACATGCTGTTTGGGCATTGGGAGAGCTCTTGTTGTCGGAAAGCGTGCCTCTTTTAAATGAGAAACTTACCGAAGAAGAGGACCCTATGGTTTTAGGAGAAATTGAAGCGGTTCGGGAGCGATTTCTAGGGGTTTCATGAGGGTATTAATTTTGCTTATGTAACCAAACAAACCGTTGAACATGCCGGGGTCCCGTCCTATAATCAATATTTTTTAACCCCATTCTTATTTAGAGATTTATGAGTGATTCAAACGAATTTCGATTTTTAAAAGCTTGCAGGGGAGAGCCGGTCGATAAAACACCGGTTTGGTTTATGCGTCAAGCTGGCCGATATATGAAGGTTTACCGTGACCTGAAAGAAAAGTATACCTTTCTAGAAATGTGTAAAACACCTGAATTAGCGTGCGAAGTTACCATGCAGCCACTGGGTGTTCTGGATATTGATGCGGCAATAATATTTGCTGATATCCTTCTCCCTCTTGAACCCATGGGTACAGGCCTTGAATTTACTGCTGGGGACGGACCTGTTATACCTCGACCTGTTAAAGATAAACAAGCGGTTGAAAACCTTTTACCGGTCAATGCAGAGGAACAGCTCGGGTTTGTAGGTGATGCGATAAAGCTTGTGCGTAAAGAGATCGATGGAAAGATTCCTCTCATCGGGTTTGCAGGTGCACCTTTCACGTTATGCAGTTATATGATTGAAGGTGGCAAGTCGCGTGATTTTACAACTACTAAATTAATGATGTACGAGTCCACTGATGTCTGGAACCTATTGATGGATAAGGTTTGTACAATGCTTGTGGACTATCTAAAAATGCAGGTGAATGCCGGGGCACAAGCTCTTCAAATTTTCGACAGTTGGGTAGGATGCCTTAGTCCTCACGACTATCAGCAATATATCTTGCCGCATTTAAAAAGGGTTTTTGATGGCCTAAAAGATTTAAGAGTACCGATAATTAATTTTAGTACCGGTACCTCCACTATGCTCGATTTGGTTCAACAAGCCGGAGGCGATGTTGTTAGTTTTGACTGGCGCATTGAAATTGATGAGGCACGTAAAATTTTGGGCGCCAATCAACCTGTACAAGGTAACCTCGATCCGGTTACTCTGTTTGCTCCTCTCCCGATAATCCGAGAAAGGGTTCATGATATTCTTCGTCGTGCCGGACCTAATGGATATATTTTTAATTTAGGTCATGGCATCTTACAGCATACCCCGGTGGATCATGTCAAAGCCGTAGCTGAGATGGTCCACGAATTTAAGTATGATTGATTCTGCACCTCGTACCGGTATATTTCTTATGGCGCACGGGGCGCCGGAATCTACCGATGATATCCCTGAATATTTAAAGAAAATCCGCGGGGGCAAGGAATCTACGCCTGAAACCATCCAGATCATCCGTGATCGGTACGAACAGATTGGCGGAAAGTCCCCTTTAAGAGAGATAACCGCTGAACTTGCGGATCGGTTAGAAAAATTCCTTAATCAGCAAGGGTCCCAATTCAAAGTTTATGTGGGGATGCGAAACTGGAGTCCTTACATTAGTGACGAAGTTAAGCGGATGAAAGAAGATGGCATTGAAAAAGTAATTGCTCTTTGTCTTGCACCTCAATTTAGCACATGGAGTACTAAGCTTTACTTCAATGCTTTTAAGGAGGCTCTAAAAAGTTGTGGAGGTGAAAAAATCGATGTTCATTTTATTGGTAGCTGGGCCAACCATCCCCTATTGACCGATGTTTTTGCTGAGAAGTATCAAGAAGCGCTGAAAAAATTGGATTCAGAAAAACCAGAATCTATTTACACCATTTTCACAGCTCATAGTATTCCCTCCGAATCCATTGAACTAGGCGATCCTTACGATCAGGAGTTTAATAAAACGGTACAGTTATTGGTGGATCGCGTAAAACCTAGTCACTGGTACCAGGCATACCAAAGTCAGGGTATGATACCTGTACCCTGGTTGGGACCGACCGTCGAATCGGTATTAGACAAAATTTCCCGACTGGGTTCTAAAACGGTATTGGTCGTGCCGGTGGGATTCGTTTGCGATCATGTTGAAATTCTTTTTGATATTGATATAGAGTTTAAAAAATATGCGGAAGATAGGAAACTTAAACTTTACAGAACAGAATCTTTAAATGTTTCCCCCACGTATATTGAAGCGCTGGCTTCAATTGCGTGGGAAGCAATGGTTTAATAATAATTAAACTGAGCTTCCACAATTTTCCTCCCTGGTAAATTATGAATTTGGAATCATTAAATCCTCAACAGCGCGAAGCTGTGTGCCATGGTGAAGGCCCTTCAATGGTAGTGGCAGGAGCGGGATCAGGTAAAACGCGTGTTATCACTTGCCGAATTTCTCATTTGATCCGTGAGATTGGAGTAGACCCTGAAAGCATTTTAGCCATCACTTTTACTAATAAGGCGGCGGGTGAAATGAAAGAACGGATTCGTAATATCCTGAATCAAAGGGAAGGTTCTCCATGGGTCAGTACATTCCATTCCTTCTGTTTAAGAATGCTGAGAAAACATATTACGGAGTTGGGGTTTTCCAGTGACTTCGCGGTTTATGACGCTCAAGATCAGTTGACCCTTGTGAAGCAGTGCATGAAAGCGGTACAAATCAACACCGATGCATTTCCAGCTAAATCTCTTTTAAACCATATCAGTGGATTTAAGAATGATTTTGTTCTTCCAGATCAAATGGACTTAGATAATATGTCTTACGGAAACCAGATGAAAGCGGCTGAACTCTATCCGGTTTATCAGGCTGCTCTGAAGTCAAACAATGCCTTGGATTTCGATGATTTGTTGGCTTTCACCGCAAAATTGTTTCAGCAAGTTTCCTCATTACGAGAGTATTACGATAAAAAGTTTCAATATATTTTAGTCGACGAATTTCAGGATACGAATGCAGTTCAGTATGAGTTGGTGCGTTTGCTTTCCAGGGACGTCAATAATGTTTGTGTGGTTGGAGATGATGATCAAAGTATTTACAGATGGAGAGGTGCAAATATTGAAAATATTCTTAAATTTGAAAAAGATTATCCGGGTACGACGGTCATTAAGCTTGAAGAAAACTACAGGTCAACTCAAAATATTTTGAGTGCAGCGGGAAATGTGGTTCGAGAAAATCTGAACCGAAACGAAAAGACATTATGGACTCAGAACGAAAAGGGTGATCCTATCGTCTGCCACAAGGCAGAAGATGAAACAAGTGAAGCAGCATTTGTTTGTGATCGTATTCAAAACTTATGTCAGGAAGAAGGGTACTCTTTTAATGAAATTGCAATTTTATATAGAACTAATGCTCAATCCCGTGTGATAGAGGATATTTTAATAAGAGCAAAAATACCTTACCAGGTTATTGGAGGACTACGGTTTTATGAGAGAAAAGAGATAAAAGATGTGCTTGCATATTTGCGGGTGCTTATAAACCCAGATGACTCGGTGTCGTTGAAGCGTATTGTCAATGTTCCTGCGAGAGGAATAGGAAAAATATCTTTGGAGAAAGTGGAAGCTTATTGCAGGGGGAAGGCCCTTACATTATTTGAAGGCCTTCGGCAGGCAGGGCAGGGAGGATTGATAGGAGCAGCCGCTACGAAAAAAATCGCAAATTTTATCAGTATCATGGATCGTTTGGATTCCATTTACAGACAATCAAATCCTTTAGAATTGTTGACAGAGGTGATTGACCGGTCTGGATACGCAACTATGCTAAAGAATGAAGACACGCGAGAAAGTAAAGGAAGAATGGAAAACCTGAACGAACTATATACTGCAGTAGAGCAGTTGGTAGAAAATGAAAATGGTTCTTTGCGGGAGTTTCTAGATTCTACTGCTCTGGTTGCAGATCTTGATAATCTCGACGAAACACGAGGTATCCTTCCACTTATGACTTTACATACTTGCAAAGGCTTGGAATTTTCAGCTGTGTTTGTGGTTGGGATGGAGAACGGACTATTACCTCACGCTAGTTCCATGTCTGATTCTGCTGAATATGAAGAAGAAAGAAGACTATGTTATGTGGGATTTACACGCGCAAAAAAAAGGTTATTTGTTTCTCACGCAAGACGTCGAAGGATATACGGCAATACCTTCAATTACCCTCCCTCGGAATTTTTAAATTCCATTCCAGACGAGGTAATGGTTCGAGAATCAGGTTTTCAAGAATATCAAACGGAAACATCTATTCAATATTCAGGAAGCTCAAATTCATCTTTTGCTATCGAAACAGAATCTACAGTGAGTTTTTCTATTGGAACAAAAGTTTTGCACCCCAAATTTGGGCCGGGAATTGTAATCAACCGGTCTGGAGAGGAGGAAGATCTGAAGCTGGAGGTTTTTTTCAAAGGCCCGCATGGGAAAAAGAAGCTTGCGGCAAATCTCGCGAATCTTATTATTCTATAGCGCCATCTTACTAAAAAGGTTATTTCAAACAGGAGGATAAAATGGTCAGAATTTCTCGATTAAGTTTTTCCGCCATCATAATTCTCGGGTGCTTTTTTCTTTTAACCGGTGTTACTTTGGCGGGCGATGCCGTTTCTTTTTCTGGAGTTGTGAAAAAAGTATCTCCAGGTAAAAATAAGGTAGGGATTAAAGACCCGGATACTAAAAAACGTTTCACCGTTATCGTGAACGACAAAACCCAGCCGGATGGATTAAAAATACTAGGGAATCTGAAGAAAAAAGATAAAGTTGAAGGAAAATATACTGTCACTGACAAGGGTTTATATGTTGCTCTAGAATTGATGAAAAATTAACCTAACCATTCACAGAGATTTCTTGAGAATTTAGTATGTTTTTTAATTTTGCTTTACCGCCGGGTGGCAACCTGAGACTGAGGCAAATACGGTCTTCTTTGTAATCTTCCTTAACGATCAAAGCAAATTTTCTGATTTGAGAGATTATGCCAGCCTGAGAATGTTCCAGATCCAAAAAATATGGCGACAATCTTTTCTCATATTGGATGATTATTTTTTGTTTTAGAACATCGATTCCTTCATCTTTTTTACAGGAAATGCTAACTGCGGATGGAAAATTTTCGTAAGCTTTCTCTAAATTTTCGATATCCTCTATCGAATCTATTTTGTTAAATACAAGGATAACTTCTATTTCACCCATTCCCATTTCAGTCAAAAGGTCATCGGTAGTTTGCAGTTGATTTTTGTATTCAGGGTGACTGATATCTACGACATGGATCAGCAAGTCTGCATCGCGGACTTCATCTAAAGTACTTTTAAATGAGGCGACCAAATCATGTGGCAATTTGTTTATCAGGCCTACGGTGTCTGAGAGCAAAACGGGATAGGGAAAATTCTTTTTAATTTTTCTAACGGTAGGATCAAGAGTTGCGAACAATTTGTTTTCGACCAATATATCTGCACCTGTGAGTTTATTCATTAAGCTTGATTTGCCCACATTGGTGTAACCTACTAGGGCAACTTTGAAAGTTCCTTGTCGACTTTTTCTTTGAGTCTTTTTTTCGCGGTCAATTTGTTTGAGCTTTTTTTCGAGTTTGTGGATTTCATTGCGGATCATTCTCTGATCCAATTGGATCTGGGTTTCACCAACATCCTTCATACCGATTCCGCCTCTTTGTCGCGAGAGGTGACCCCACATTTTAGTAAGTCTTGGAAGAGCATACTTCAACCGGGCTAGTTCGACCTGCGTCTTGGCCTCCCGTGTGCGGGCATGGTGGCTAAAAATTTCAAGAATCAACCAGGGGCGGTCTATCACACGGCATTTTAATATCTTTTCCAATTCACGATTTTGCCGAGGCGATAACTCATCGTCAAAAATTACGACTTCGGGCGAATGATGGAGGACCGCATGTTTTAGCTCTTCTACTTTTCCGCTTCCTATAAATGTTTTAGGATTTATTTCATTCAATCGCTGGGTCAATTCTGCGACCGGATCATATTCGGCAGTTACGGCAAGACCTTTTAGCTCGTCTAATAAAATTTCTGACGAAGAAAGTTTTCCAGGTAATTTAATCCCTACAAGTATTGTCTTGGGTGAATTCAATATATTCGCAAAATTTGGAATTTGGAGATTTATTATTTATATTACTAAATTATAACAACTAATCGGAAGGTTTAAGCTGAATTAAATATCAAAAGCCCGAATCCTTCATTGATAAGTAGCAAAAGGGCTTAAAATTATAATAAATTAGAATTTTTTGGCGATAGGCAGGGTATTATAGGTAAAACTTTAACAATCTTTGGAAATTTACATTTATGAAAATTAAACTGGTGAGCACAATTGGTGTCCATTGCTCCTCTATCGATGATGGGCAGGAATTTTTCAACCAGATTTACCCTGAATTTAAAGAAGGAAGATCGGTTGAAGTTGATTTTAAAGGAATAGAATCAATTCTAACTCCATTTTTACGCAACTCCATAGGCAGACTTTTGGATTATCTTGGCAAGGAAACGGTTATGGAAAGGTTGATCTTATGCAATATTTCACAGGACCAATTGAAGCAGATCAATAATTATATTGATCAAACTGATCAGGAACAAACCCAAAACGACTCAAGAGAATCCCTTATGGAGTTATTCGAAGAGGATGAGTTGGGTGATGATTCGGGTATGTAATAAAATGGCTTTTTTTGAAAATAAGGAAACAAAAAATAGAAAAAAAGAATTGAGTTTACGGCCTGATGACCCTGCAGCACATTTTAATCTTGGCACAGCTTATGACAAAGCAGGAAAAATCCGTGAGGCGGTGAAAGAGTTTGAAGAAACTATAAAAATCCATCCCAATTCAGCCGAGGCACACTTTAATCTCGGTGTTCTTTATGGCACCTTGAACCAAGGCGAAAAAGCTATCTTACATATTCTTAAAGCGGGCAATCTTTTTGGAGAAAAGAATGACCCGGTAAATAAAATGGAATCCCGGAGACTACTAAAAGAATTCTATAGAAAATTTGGATTCAAACCCGAAGATATGACAGACCGCTAATTTGCTTCTTGCTTTTTAGAAAACTCATTTGTAACCCAATTGGCGAATAGCTTCATAAACAGCAATGCCCACGACATTGGCAATGTTGATTGATCGAACCCGATCGTCGTATTGCGGTATTCGGTAAGTACTATCTTGGTGGGATTGAAGCAAACTTTTAGGCAGGCCTCGCGTTTCGCTTCCGAAAAACATATAGGAATTTTTCTTGAAGGTGTGTTCGAAGAATTCACGTTTTCCTTTAGTAGAAAAAAAAACTTTAGGAGTATCAGGGAGTATTTTTTCGAAAAATTTATCTAAGTTGGGATAAGTTTTCACTTTTACAAACTGCCAATAATCTAGCCCTGCGCGTTTTAGCTTCGAGTCATTTATTTCAAAGCCAAAGGGTTCGACCAGATGCAGGGTAGCACCTGTAGCCAGGCAAAGTCTGCCAATAGTCCCCGTATTCATGGGAATTTCTGGTTCAACCAAAACAATATTTAAATCGTGAGGCATAAAAACGGGTTCCTGATTTAAGAGGAAAACAAGCTTGGATCAACATGAACAATTTTTCAATTGTCCTTATTGCGCACAGAGAATTTCTATGTTGGTGGACTTGTCTGTGTCCACCCAGAACTATATTGAAGATTGTGAAATATGTTGTAGGCCCATAGAGATTAACTATGAAGTTAGTAAAAATGAAGTGACCCGATTTAAAGCAAGCTGCTCCTGAATATTATTTCAATTTTTATTTATTTCCGTTTTCTGTTTTTATTTTCCTATTATTGCATAGAATTTTTAAGACTTTTTTCGAGTCTTGACGCATCCAGATCCTGTCCTATAAAGACCATTTTGTTTTCGGGCGTATCGGTGCCCCAAGCTCTATCAAAGCGTCCTTCAAACATCATATAAACAGATTGAAATATATAACGATTGGTAGAATTTTTAACATTAAGAATTCCTTTTCCTCGAAAAATGTTCATCCCTTCGGTTAAAAAAAGCATTTGCAGCCAGTGGTTCAATCTGTTTGGATCTATAAATCCCGGGAAGCTTAAGGATACCGATGAAATTCCTTGTTCAGACTCATGATGATGAGGTATGAAGGTTTTTTCATCCAGAACATTTTTTAAGTTGAAACCCCCAATATTAAGTATTTGATCCAATTCTATTTTCGCATGAGAGGTGTGAAAAATTTTTGCTGTGGGGTTGATTTGTCGAACCTTTTTTTCAAGGTCTCTCAATTCATTTTTTGAAACTAAATCTACCTTGTTGAGCAAAATAACATTAGCAAATGCAATTTGCTCCCAAGTAACTTCCTGTTCATTTAGATTATTCCAAATATGTTTTGAGTCTACGAGGGTTATGATGCCATCCAATACCAATGATTTTGAAATATCATCTTCAACGAGAAAGGCCTGGGCAAGGGGCCCAGAACTAGCTAAGCCGGTACTTTCAATAATTATTGAATCGAATGTTTGTTGTTTTTCTAACAACCTATTCAAGGTTTCAATCAGATCCCCCCGGATGGAGCAGCATATGCATCCGTTATTCATTTCAAAAATGTCTTCATCAGCACCAATTACGAATTCAGAGTCGACGCCTATTTCTCCGAACTCGTTTTCGATAACGGCAATACGTTTCCCATGATTTTGCTTTAAGATATAATTTAGGAGAGTTGTTTTACCGGAACCCAGAAAGCCAGATAGCAATGTCACAGGTAAAAATTTATTTTTCAAATCATTACTCATTAATTTTTGAATTTAAATGGATTTAATAAAAGAGATCTTAGTACCTGGAAGAAATAGATGCCTGAACTAGCCGGTCTTACTTTTTCAGGAGGGCATAAGTGTAAAATTATGAATCACATCCCTTGGTTTTAAAAAAATCACCGCCCTTTAATTTTTCATCGTCGGTCCCCCAATGGATAATTTTATCTTGTTTTTTTAGTTTAGGGATATGCTTGGAGCAATGGATATAGGCTTCTTCAACTTTTATTTTTATCCATAATTTTGTTTTATGTTGCCCATCTTTTTCTGCTTTGGCCTTGTCAATCGGATTGACAAATTTACTTGCTTCTTTTTCTGTAATTATTTCTGCTTTTCCATTTACGTGGAGTCCAATAGAAGAGCTAAAAAAATCGATAAACATTAACCCAATTTGTGAATTTTCATAGATATTGCCCAAACTCGCCATGACACCGTTTCCCTTGAATTCTGGAAATATCAGGGTGTGATTGTCCAACACCTTTATAAAACTTTTTGGCCCTGCCCGAAAAGAGGCATCGCATTCGCCTTTCGAATCAGACGTCGCAAGAAATACCATTTCTTGCGCTGAAATAAATTTCTGCATTTCAGTATTTAAATAATCCAAGACTTGGGAATTATAAAACGAACTTGCACTTTTTATGGTGTTATGCATTTTTTGCAGTTCGCGCTCGCCTTTTGATCCTGATTCAGCCATGTTTTTATTTATAGGTTTGGATTATGGGGAAGGGCTAAATTTAAATATTTCCCTCGTTCACAATAGATAAGCCCTTTTTCTTCTAATAATTTAATTGCGTCTTCGGCGGCTTCCATAATATTTTCTTTTTTCAAATGTTCTTTGAATTGGTTTAATGTCTTTGGTGCTTCGTTACAATACAAGAACATCTTTGCTGCAGCCCCTTCCAATCGGACTTGAGTGGATTTCAATGATCTGTCATCGTAAACCTTAACAAAATCCATGGATTTGGTAAACAATAGGAAAGGTAGTTGCTCAGATTGATGGCGTCTTTTCCATTCTGCAGCTATATCATACAGTTCTTGTTTCAGTTTAGGATCAATTTGGACAGATGATTCAAATTCAAAATCGTAGGCTATTTTAAAATGATCGATTTCAGAAGCGTCATAAACATAAGGGTAAGCTTCTCCCGGTGCTTTGATAGTTATTCCATATTCTTCCGGTCTCATAAAATAGGGACTAAACCGTTCTAGCCATAAATCGCCGACACATTCCGGAGGGGGTAAGTGAAATAAGAGCTTTATTAAATCGATTTGCTGTCTATAGTCTTCGTCTGTTTCTCCGGGGAAACCGATTAGGATGTTCCAATTGACTTCAATCCCGTAATACATGGACCATTTCATGCAAAGGATATTCTGAATAGGTCGAACTCCTTTATCCATTTCCTGCAGCTGATTAATACTAAAACTTTCTATACCTGGCTGAATAACTTTTGCGCCACCATGAGCCAAGGTTTTTATTTGTTTTTTGGTTAGGTTACTTTTTACTTCAATGAAAAACTGGAGATCAAAACTCTTGTCAGCCAGATCGCCAAATACTCCATCGATGTATTTCATTTCTAAAATATTGTCGACCAGCCGAAATCTGAAAGAGTCATGCTTTTGAGAAAGCTCCGCAAGATCAGCATGCACCTGTTCCATAGATTTAGATCGGAATTTCATGGTGTTTGCGTTCAAACCACAAAAGGTACAATGATGTTTCTCTCCCCACCAACACCCTCTGGCGGTTTCATATAGAATGACTGGATTTTCTAGAAGGGAAGATTCAGGGTCGATTTCCCTTAATTGATCGAAGAAGTCTTGGTAATCAGGTACTGCATATTCAGTAAAATTACCAAACATGGCATCGGGTTCTTCGTAGAGCACTTCTCCCTCGCATCGACGAACAACCCCTTTAGGAACAGGTCCTCCTTTTTCAAGATAGTGCACTAGATTAGGCAAAATATCTTCGGCTTCACCAGGTATTACATAATCGATCCAGGGTGAAACACGGAAATACTCAAGGCCCATTTCAGACTCGAAGTTAGAGCCGCCAAACAGAATTTTTATATGTGGAAATTTTTCTTTGATCATTTTTGCCAAGGTTAAACTGGCAATGTTTTGATTGAAAGTCGATGAAAACCCTACTACATCAAAGTCCCCCCAGTTTCCAGCATCTCGACACCATTCTAAGAATTCGGGAACCATTTTGGTTTTTACATCCAACAAATAATCTAAAGGTCGTTCAATCGATTGGCAAACGTCTTGAATATGGGGTGCAAAATTATTTGGGTAGTCTAAATTTTTTGGATTTTCTCCAAACAGCATGTGAGAGAATAACCATTCTCCAACAAGAAATCTTTTTTCGCAAAGTTGGTTGTAAATGGGTAATCCAAGCTGATGGGCAAAATAAAGGTTTAGATAATGGCTTTTTACCTCACAACCTTTGGTCTTTAACAAAGTAGAAAGTGTACCCAACTGGATGGAGGGGTATATATGAAACCCAAAGGGCATATTTACAAGTGCAATTTTTAATGACATAGGATAATTGTAACAATTTCAAAGGCTGGTGCCCAATAAAATCAAGTACCTGAGCATCTATTTATAATAAATTTTATTGCATTCACTGGGATGCGCAAGTAAGGTCTATCAGCCATAGATTTTATTGTAAATTAAATGACAGTTTCCCTACAAATTTAAGTCGGCCAAATAACATTAATACTCTAGATAAGACTTTTAAGACCGAAGCAGGAAAACCGTTTGGACCCCCTGAAAACCTTCAGCCTTTCATCAGGCATTTGTCCTATCCTGTGACAAAATTTTTGATGAGAACTCCTATTACACCAAATCAAATTACTACATTGAGTATGGTTTTTGGTTTGGCAGCAGGTTTGGTTTGTATCAAAGGAGATTACTTTTCGATTCTAATCGGGGCTTTTTTATTTTTGATTTGCTATGTTTTAGATAACTGTGATGGGGAGATAGCCCGTATCAAGGATATGCGAAGCATTTTCGGGATGAGGTACGACACATTCGTAGATTGGATTGTACATGCAATATTTTTTATTTGTCTTGGATGGGGTGCTACTTCTATCACAGGGCAAAAACTCTGGCTTTGGGCGGGTATATTAACATTTTTTGGTGGCAGCGTGAACTATGGTCTGGAGCTTTACCAAAACAGAACCAAACCTCATTCGAGCCAGCTAACAGCTGAGGAGACTCGGATCCAAAATGACGATACAAAAATGGATCGCTTTGTTCTGAATGCGCGTATTATTCGGAGCGATTTTTGCTTTATCGTTTTGGTCCTAAGTTTGGGAGGGTGGTTATGGTATCTTCTTCCACTTGCTGCTATTGGGGCACAAGCCTATTGGGCGCTCCAATTTACAAGCAGTGCCCGCCGGTGGCATCCTTAAATAGGACTCGAGGGTAGAATGAAAAGCGTCAAATTTATATATTTACTGGTAGGGTGCGGACTGCTGGTTTATGTTTTTTCGGAGACCGATCTCGAGTTATTGTGGTCGAATCTAATCAAAACGGGTTGGGGAATTTTTTTTGTGTCAGTGGTTTATGGGCTTGCTTTTTGGATGGATACGATAGCCTGGCAGTTTACTTTGCCCAGCACGAGATTTAGTTGGATGTACCATCTCTGGAAAGTACGAATGGTGGGGGCTGCTGTTGGAAAGGTGTTGCCTTTCAGCGCTTTTGGCGGAGCCCCTATTAAAGGTTTTCTTTTGAAAAAACATTATGGGATTAGCTATAGAGAAGGGGCAGCTTCGATCATCCTGATTGAATCGACGCATCTGATTTCCATGATTATTTTTATGGCATCAGGTGTTTTTCTTATTTCTTTAGTTCCAGATTTCCCCAAAAACTATTTCACTTTTTCAAAAATAAGTTTGGGTGTACTTTTCTTGGGAATTTTTGGATTTTATATTGTGCAGCGGTATAAATTGACTTCTATTATAGGCAATTGGGTGGGTCAGATAGCTCTGGGGCATCGAGCAAAAAAGTTTCTAAATCATCTTCAGGAGTTCGATGAGCGATTAGTTCACTTTTATACCCTAAAACGGCCGCTTTTCTTTGGGGCACTGGGGTTAAATCTTTTGAACTGGTATCTGGGCGCTTTGGAAATTTATATTATTTTATATTTTCTTGGTCACCCCATATCTATAGCAGAATCGATTATTCTGGAAACATTTGTCGAGATTGTACGTGCGGGTACATTTTTTATCCCTGGGACACTCGGGACACAGGAAGCAGCTTTTTTCCTCGCAACAGGTGCTATTACAGGGGAGCCAGCTTTGGGTGTGGCAGCAGGACTGATGCGACGAGTTCGAGAAATAATATGGTTTATTATCGGTTTTAGTCTAGGGTGGCAATACTCTGGAAACCCTTCGAAACTGGCTCAAGCAGCGCACAATGAAATGAGGAGCGATACGGACTAATTTGAATAAAACAAAGAGTTGAAGAGATTTTCTCTATATGTGACAATACCCTTGATTTAACCAGCCTTATTTCCCTCAATAGTTAATTAATATGAAATGTTTAATCATTGCAGCCGGGCAAGGCAGTCGATTGCGGTCCATTGCCGAAGTAAAACCATTGATTCCTCTTAGAAACACCCCTCTTATTGAAAGAGTGATTGATTCAGCCATGGAAGCTGGGGTAGATGATTTTTATGTTGTCGTTGGCTACAAGAGTGCTAGTACCCGCGCTCATTTAGAAAAAGTTAGTCGATCTAAAGGGACACCCATAACGATCATCGAAAACAAGGAATGGGAACGCGCAAATGGCATTTCAGTTTTAAAAGCCCAGCCTTATTTGAAAGAACCCTTTTTGCTGATGATGGCTGATCATATTTTTGATCCTGAGATAGCCCGCCTGTTGATCCGCCAGTCTTCTAGTAATAAAGGCCTCCTGTTAGCGGTAGACGAAGATTTAGAGAATCATTTTGTAGATCTGGATGATGTGACCCGAGTTTTAGTTGAAGAAAAAAGGATACAAAAAATTGGCAAAGGGATAGAGACTTACAATTGCTTTGATACCGGAATTTTTCTTTGTGACCCGGTGTTGTTTTCAGCAATCGAAGATTCTTCAAAAGAAGGAGATAACTCACTTTCAGGTGGGGTGCGTTATTTAGCCAAGCAGGGTAAGGCCAATGCCATTTCTATAAATGGACTTTTCTGGTGCGACATTGATGATCCGAAAAACTTTAAACAAGCCGAAGAATATTTGTCAAACCTTGCAGAGAACTGCGCTTGAAAAAAATAGGTTTAGCATTTTAGACTGTTTTTAATTTGCAAAACCTGGAATATACCAAATACCCTGCGAATATATTTGCTCCTATCGCTGCCACTGTAATAAAAATTTCCAACTGGTCGATTAAAGAAACCAATAAAAGGAAATGAATAAAATCTCTGTTTGCGAATCTTTCTGCCAGTCCCGGTTCGCTGACATGGAACAATTGTTTCTCTGGAGATCTTTTCTCAAGAAGTATTGGGCTGAGTAACAAAAATGCGATTAACCCACCTAGCCCAGCTAGGCTTCCAAGGTATAAAAAGAGGGTTTCACCTGTTTTGAGGAAGGCCCCATACCCGATTGCGGTGAAAACCAAAAAATGGATGATGTTGTCGCAGTAGAGGTCCAGTTTTTTCCCAATATCTGATTCCATAAACTTTAAACGTGCTATTTCACCATCGGTTCCATCTATCCAAGTTGAAAAAACCAATAGTACAGAAGCGATCACGGAGGATTCGTAATAACCCTGAGAGAAAAGGAAGGCAGATGTCAGGCCCAAAAAGAAACTGATAAGAGTAATCTGGTTAGGGCTAATGGGAGTATTCAAAAACATGCGAGTCAAGACACGCGATGCTGGCCTAGAGAGAATTCGAGTGATGGCACTATCATGATGGAGGCCTGAATTTCCCACTTGTGCTTCGTGGAGAATTTTGAAATCCTCGGGTTTTTGTATTTCCACATCTTTTGAACCAGGTACGTAAACAGGGAAACCTATATGCCTTGATTCATTTGAACGAAAAATAATGGAGTCTACGGCATTATTTGATAATAGATCCTTTAGGTCTTCAGGGTTTATAGGGAAAAAAGATTCTCCCCCATTTTGGGTTTCTGAATGGATAAGTTGGTATAATTTTTTAGTGTCATGGAGGGCGGACCCATTAAATATATATACGGGGTTAGGGTTGTTTTGAATCCATTCTTTTAATTGAGCAATATTCCCTACCCAAATAATATCTTGGGACAGTCGCGGATCTTGTAAGATTTTTTCGAATGATTTTTGAAAGTCTCCATATGGATCTTCCATAAAGACAACAAGAGTTTTTATGTCAGCCTTTTGCAACGTTAAGAGATTTCTAAGGATAAAAGGAACCCCAGCGATTTTGGAAGAATACCATTTGATAGGGTTTTCAGATTTTTCCGGATTTCTAAGTAGAAGGACTCCGTTCAAGTTGCTGTCTGCCATCGAAGAATTGGGCTGTTTGTAGCTTTGTGTCATATAAGTTTAAAAATATTGGTTTTTCTTGATGGGATACTATTGGACTATTAAACAGGATGTTGAGCTTCAGCAATATTTGTTACAAAATCCTTCTTCTAAATATTAATATATTGTGTGTTGTAATGTATATTGTTGTAGTGCGACTTATTTTTAGCTAGAAATCTCTGCGGTCATTTTAGCAAATATTTTTTTTAATAAAAACATCTCTAGGGTTAAGGCAGTTAAATTATGAATGAAAGTACAGATGTATATGATGGTTTGGCTAGAAAAATTGAACCCCCAAAAGGAAAATTAGGAGTTTTGCTTCCAGGTATGGGGGCAGTAAGTTCCACTCTCATTGCCGGAGTGCAATTGGTCAATGCCGGCTACAGCCAACCGATCGGCTCGGTCACTCAAATGTCCCGAATTCGTCTGGGGAAAAGGGATAATCCTCAATACCCATTTATAAAGGATTTTGTTCCGCTTTCACCTCTTAAAGATCTTGTTTTTGGTGGTTGGGATATTTATGACGACAATTGTTACCAGGCGGCTTTGGCCTGTGGGGTGATAGATAAACAAGAATTGGAGCCCATTCGCAAACAACTTGAAGAAATCAAACCGTGGTCAGCAGTGTTTGACCCCGCTTTTGTAAAAAACCTTTCAGGACCAAATGTGAAAAAAGCCGCCAATAAAATGGAATTGGCGGAGATGTTAATGCAGGATATGGAAAATTTTAAAAGACAGCATGATTTAGAACGATTAGTTATGTGTTGGTGCGGTTCTACGGAAGTTTATCAGGAGGATATGGACCACGAAGCTTTTAAAACAATAGACGGCTTTGAGAAAGCACTAAAAAATAATCTATCCATAATTCCACCCTCTATGATCTATGCTTATGCGGGAATCAGAATGGGTGTTCCTTTTGCAAATGGCTCCCCCAGTCTCACTGTCGATACCCCGGCGATGGTAGAGTTAGCCTTAAAACATAGTGTGGCAATAGCCGGTAAAGATTTTAAAACCGGTCAAACTTTGATGAAAACCATTATTGCACCGGGGCTAAAAGCGAGAATGTTGGGCTTGGAGGGGTGGTTTTCTAGCAATATTCTTGGTAATCGGGACGGTGAAGTTCTGGATGACCCTGATTCTTTTCGCTCTAAGGAAGTGAGTAAGGGTTCCGTTCTTGATAGTATTTTTCAAGATGATCTTTATCCGGAGCTTTATGGAGATTATTATCATAAAATCCGCATCGAATATTATCCTCCCAGAGGAGATGCCAAAGAAGGCTGGGATAATATCGATATTCAGGGTTGGTTGGGACAAAAAATGCAATTGAAGGTCAATTTTCTTTGCCGTGATTCCATTCTTGCAGCACCTGTGGTATTAGATCTGGTTTTATTCCTCGATATGGCTAGTCGAGCGGGTATGCGTGGAATTCAAGAGTGGCTTTCCTTTTACTTTAAGTCTCCACAATGCCGACCAGATTTGAAACCTGTTAATTCGTTATTTGATCAAGATGAGAAACTGAGAAATACTCTGAGAATTTTGATGGGTGAGAAGGTGATTGACCATTCTGGTCTAGATTACTACGAGCCAAAGGGCTAAATCAAAATTTGAATTGCTAAAGGTGGTTTAGGCTAAGGGGTTTAAAAGATCCTAAAAACAAAGCCAGTACTTTTCAGTACTGGCTTTTCTTTATTTTATGCCTTCTTGAACTAGTGGTTTCACCTTTCTTCCCTTTTTATTATAAAAAGAAGGTGAATTTATTTGTTTATCTGTTCTTTTATTCAAGGTTTTTACGGATATCACTTTTTTGAGATTTCCAGAAGCATCAAAAACTTTCACTTCATGCATTGTCTTCCCTCTCTAATAAGTCGTTTTCACAATTTAACATGTCTATTAGCCGATAAAATGCAAGCCATACCGGGGAAAGACCTCTAAATTTTATTTACTTGGGAACTACTTTTGAAGCCTGTGGTCCTTTTTGGCCCATAGTTTTTTCAAACTCAACTACTTGACCTTCATGAAGAGTTTTGAAGCCTTCCGATTGAATTTCTGAAAAATGCACGAAACAGTCTTCTCCATCATCCGATTCAATAAAACCATAGCCTTTACTCTCATTGAACCATTTTACTTTACCTTGCGCCATTTTAAATGTGCTCCTAAAAATTTGTGTGGCGACCTTCCATTCAGATATTTAAATAGAGCCTCCAACTAAAATAATTAAGACTTATTTTGAAAAAATCAATTTTGGGCATAAAAAAAACCACCCGGAAAATCAGGACGGTTAACTTCTTTATATTAAAATTATATTACCCACTACACATGATGTCCCAAAATACTTAAGAATACTCTTCCCAATTGTCTTATTTTGATGCGGCATACTAACATAATAACCAATAAAACCCAAGTTTATATCAGAAACTCAATTTTAAAACGGCTGAGCTATTGCAAGGAATATTACTAAAGCTTCGGATAGAATTTTCCAATATTAAAGTTATCAAGGACTTAGTGAATAGGGATAAGGATCAAGCGGATAGAGAAATAAAATTTAGAAAAATTTTGGGATCAAATATGCCAATTCTACCTCCCGCAGCCTGTATAACATATTCGAATAAGTTTTTGCTCTTTTTCCCACCAAAAGAAAAAATTATTGCTTATTGGTCTAGCATTTCTTTAAAACATCTCAGCATTTCTGACTGACCCCTTATTTTATATGGTACGCCTGGCAGGATTCGAACCTGCGACCTACGGATTAGAAGTCATATCCAGCTATCAAGCAACAACTCTCAACAACACATAACAATAATAAATTTAATGTTTGAAAGAAACTGTTGGTTGTCGGTTGTTGTGGAAAACTGCCATTATTTGCGGTCAAGTGGCCTTTTTTTGGCCTTTTCCTTCCTCATATAATATTACCAAATTGCCTACCCGCTCCGACTAACATAAAATAGCCTAATCCTTCTATTAATAGAGGAACTTATGTCTGGTAACGCAAAGTTCAGGTGGAGGGGAGTTATAAAGAAATTAAATATCCGGAGACGAGTCAGGTGTTTTAAATAACCAAATAGAAATAAAGTTTTACTCAAAACTGGATGATGGTTTATCGGCTCAGCTCTTTCCAGCGCAGAAGCCCATGAAAAAAAATAACAACAAAAATATACAATGACAAAACGTTCACGAAAAAAGACAACTATTTATAACCGAACAGGTCATTTTTAATTCTTTGAATAAAGTTGTTCTTCCCCAAGCTGGTGAGGCTAACAAAACAATGAAAATTTCAATCTGCATATTTCTAATGGTAGCGACGTTTTGTATTTACTCGCAAGTTCAAGACCATGAGTTTATTAATTTTGATGACGACAAATATGTAACGCAGAATTTGAATGTGAAAGCTGGGTTGACCAGTGAAAGTGTTAGCTGGGCATTTACTACTGAAAGTGTTAGCTGGGCATATTGGCATCCAGTTACATGGCTTTCGCATATGCTCGATTATGAGCTTTACGGTGATCGTCCAAAAGGTCATCATCTAACCAGCTTATTTTTTCACATAGCTAATGCCCTAATACTGTTCATGGTTCTCTTGCGCATGACAGGAAAGTTATGGCGGTGTGCCTTTGTTGCAGCTATGTTTGCATTCCACCCTCTAAATGTTGAATCTGTTGCGTGGGTAGCAGAACGTAAAAATGTTCTGAGTACTTTGTTCTGGCTAATAACCATGTGGGCTTATATTCATTATGCCGCGAAACCGACTGTCAAGAGATATGGCTTAGTATTATTATTTTTTGCCTTGGGCCTGATGTCAAAGCCCATGCTGGTCACTTTACCATTTGTGCTTCTTTTACTGGACTACTGGCCCTTGAGGCGATTCAAATTTTTACAGGAAAGAGATAGTAGCGCAATTTTAGAAAAAAATATCGCTAAGGAATCAGAAACCTTACGACTTGTGCTCGAAAAAATTCCCTTATTTCTGCTTACAGCGGGTTTAAGCATTGTGACTTTTATCGCTCAAAAAAGTTCCGGAGCAATGAATTATGCGGCGAACTTTACGTTTTCTACACGCCTTACCAACGCAATGGTTTCATACCTGGAGTATTTGGGAAAAATGATTTGGCCTCGTGGACTGTCGATACTTTATCCACATCCTGTAAATGCTTTGCCTGTATGGCAAGGGATATTGTGTGGCATAGCATTGGTGGGTATTACCATTATTTCAATCAGGCTTATTAGAAAGGCACCCTATTTTGCGGTTGGATGGTTTTGGTATCTGGGAACCCTGGTACCTGTAATTGGAATTGTGCAGATAGGAGTACAGGCAATGGCAGACCGGTATGCTTATGTACCCTTAATTGGAATATTCATTGTTATTGCTTGGGGAGTACCAGAGCTTATATCGAAGTGGCGCTGTAAGAAAAAAGTATTGTCTATCGCTGACGCGGCGGCCATCAAAAGCACGCAGGCCGCTTTAGTCGGAATAATAATCTTTACATTACTGATAACAACTTGGATTCAGGTAAGTCACTGGAAAAGTAGCATTACAGTTTTTAAGCATGCCATTAGGGTAACAGATAAAAAGTATACTAGTTTCGCCGTAGTACATTACAACCTGGGGGTAGCCCTGTTTACTAAACAGAAGAATAAGGAAGCGATTTCTCATTACAAGATGGCTATTAAGCTCAGGCCTACCCACGTCAAGGCACATTACAACCTTGGGAATCGTCAGGTTGCTGAGGGGAAGAATAAGGAAGCTATTTCTCATTACAAGATGGCTATTAAGCTCAAGCCTACCCACGTCAAGGCACATTACAACCTTGGGAATCGTCTGGTTGCTGAGGGGAAGAATAAGGAAGCTATTTCTCATTACAAGATGGCTATTAAGCTCAAGCCTACCCACGCCAAGGCACATAACAACCTGGGGGTAGCCCTGCTAAA
>Ga0315336_1000668_pt1 | contig 84911 bp, 75 predicted proteins | sample ASW5metaG_FD_204512 | JGI IMG/M metagenome (GOLD analysis project Ga0315336, IMG submission 204512) | Ammonia-oxidizing marine archaeal communities from Monterey Bay, California, United States - ASW #5 | ecosystem: Environmental > Aquatic > Marine > Intertidal zone | place: USA: California...
GTGATCCGGCGGTTCCGAATGGAAGGGCCGTCGCTCAACGGATAAAAGGTACGCCGGGGATAACAGGCTTATCGCCCCCGAGAGTTCACATCGACGGGGCGGTTTGGCACCTCGATGTCGGCTTATCACATCCTGGGGCTGGAGAAGGTCCCAAGGGTCGGGCTGTTCGCCCGTTAAAGTGGTACATGAGCTGGGTTTAGAACGTCGTGAGACAGTTCGGTCTGTATCCGTCGTGGGCGTTGGAGTGTTGAGGAGAGCTATCCCTAGTACGAGAGGACCGGGATGGACTGACCCCTCGTGTACCGGTTGTTCCGCCAGGAGCATCGCCGGGTAGCGACGTCGGGAAAGGATAACCGCTGAAAGCATCTAAGTGGGAAGCCCCCTCCAAGATGAGCACTCCCAGAACGTAAGTTCTCAGAAGGGCCGTGCGAGACTAGCACGTTGATAGGCGGTAGGTGGAAGCGTGGCAACATGTGTAGCCGAGCCGTACTAATCGCCCGAGAGGCTTGACCAGTTTTTTCTCTTTCCTCACTTCAAACTGACACACTCTTGGACACAATCAGGATGGTCATTGAGGTCTGTTTCTTCTCTTCTCTACCCTGTTGCTTCTGAGGTCTTCAGACCTCTTTGGTTGTTGCTGGTGGTCTTAGCGCAGAGGATACACCCGTTCCCATCTCGAACACGGTCGTTAAGCTCTGCCGCGCGGATGGTACTGCCGGGGGGATCCGGTGGGAGAGTACGTCGCCGCCAGCTTCCTCGTTGGGCCCACCTTTCGGGGTGGGCCCTTCTTTTTTGTGCCTGGTTCGGTGTGAGCGGCGCCGTAATCTCCCACTGCATCTCACGCCGTCCCGGGGGGATTCGCGGGAGAGTAGGTGGCCGAGCGTTGCGCGCCCGTCTCGGCCCGTTGGGTCTCGGCTCGCCCCGGCTGATCAGTCCAGCTCTCTGGAGCTTGCCCACCTTTTTCTCGGACCACCACTCCTCAACAAGAACATATTTTCCTTCGATAAGCCAGCACACTTCGCTCGGGGGGCAGAGCCTGGTTGGGCCGCTTGCGGCCCTGCCCAACCGAGTCTACGATCTCCTAGACGTCGGGTTCAACGCCCTAGCGAGCCTGGCGGCGGTCAGTGCGATCCTGCTTCATGGAATGGGCACGGCGATGGGATGTCCTCAAGCCCATAAAACGCCGCGCCCACTGCCCCCACCACGCCGCAGTACCGTGAGTCCCTCTTCCACCCAACTCCCCAGCGGTGTGATCTTCCTGTATGAGTTCCGACGCACCCCTCCCCGACGCGAACATCGAGACTCGGGCGGGTTATGTGACCCTCCTTGGCCGTCCCAACTCGGGCAAATCGACGCTCATGAACCGCTTGATCGGACAGAAACTCAGCATCGTCACGGCCAAAGCCCAAACGACGTGGCAGCGCATTACGGGTATCCACTCTACGGATCGTGTTCAGGCGATTTTCCTCGACACACCAGGCCTTCTCGTGGCCAAGGATCTGTTCCAGAGGTCCATGCTGGAGGAGGCTCTGGAGGCGGTACGGGAGGGAGACGTCATTCTGCTATTGGTGGACGCTACCGATCCGCTGCACCAGGCTGAGAAAGAAGCCATCAGCGAGGCTCTCTCACTGTCGTCTTCTCGCTTGATCGTCGTGATCAACAAGATCGATGAGGCCGGGCCCGATGAGATCGCGAGAATCTTGCATTGGGCCAGTTCCGAACTAGGGGCTGAGGCACTCGGGATCTCGGCGCTCCACGGTCAGGGAGTGGACGCGTTGTGGTCCGAGATTGAAGTAGCGCTACCCGAAGGACCCTTCCTTTATCCACCGGACGACATCGCGGCCGCCCCGATCCGGTTTTTCGTGGGGGAATTCATCCGGGAGACTGTGTTCGAACAATTCCGCGAGGAGGTTCCATACTCGGTCTTTGCGGCGGTCGACGAATTTCGTGAAGACCAGGACCCCGTCTATATCAAGGCGGATCTCTTTGTGGAGAGGAGGTCACAGAAGGGGATATTGATTGGGGACCGGGGGACGGCGATCCGTAAATTGGGTCGAGCGTCCCGCGAGAAGATCGAGGAATTCATCGGGTGCCGGGTGTACCTCGAGCTACGGGTCAAGCTACGCCCGAAATGGCGACGGAGGAGAAAGGACCTGGGTCGTTTCGGCTTTCGCGTGCCCGCGGGAACAGTCGGCCATGACTAGAGCCTCCCGAGCCCTTCTTGTTATCCTGCTGGCACTGATCCCACCAAGTCACGTTTGGAGTCAGAACGGTTCATCACCTCCCGAAGGAGCGCTCTTCCTCCTGTTACCGGTTGGAGCCGAGGGCGTATCTCTGGGGCGTGCCATGACGGCGGTCACTAGCGCGGAGTCGGCGTTCTGGAATCCGGCTGGACTTGCGGGCCTAGACCAGAGCGAGCTCTTGATCATGAGGGGAGACCCGCTCGCGGGTGTATCGACCGCGCTGTCGTGGGCTATCGCCCGGCAGCCGCTCGGCGTGCTGGCTCTCTCGTACCATCTGCTCGACGGGGGTGAACAGAACCTCGTAGACGACCAACAAAATGTCCGTGGAACGATCAGCATTCGGAGTCATGTCGGTATCGTATCCGCCGCATCCGGCCTTGCCGATTGGCTTGACGTGGGATTAAACATGAAGGTCGTCCGATTCGATCTCGACTGTCGTGGGCGGTGCGATGACGCCGGGGTCCAGTCCAGCGGTTGGGCGGGGGACGTCGGGTTCCAGGCACAGCCCCTGGCGAACGTACCCCTCCGATTGGGCGCCATGATCGCGCACTTCGGGCCGAGATTTCAGGTCGTCAACGCCGCCCAAGCCGATCCGCTCCCAACGCGCATAAGACTCTCGGCCGCCTACGAGGTGCTGGAGCACTTCGGGCCTCCGGCGGATGTGGCGTTATGGATAAGGGTCGAGGTGGAGGATCGCTGGAGACGCCCTGGAAAACCTCCCTCCTTCTATGTGGGAACCGAGTTGGTGGCGGGTAGCAGCACTGACGCGATCTTTCTTCGAGTCAGTCGTGCCAGGGAAGAAATCAAGCAAGCCGACGAAACCGCCTTCGGCCTCGGATTGCGGTACGAGCAATACGAACTCGCTCTCGCAAGGACTTTCACGCCTTCGATTTTGGAAGGTAACGAACCGGTGTACGTGTCTTTTGGCATCCGATTCTAGACTGCCGGTTCCGCGAAGAAGCGTACCGTGGGCAAGCCTGTTCGCGGTAACCTCGGTACTGGGATGGGATGCTGGAAACGCCTCGGCCCAAGTCCTCGCTCCGTGCCCCATGCTTGCTGACCCGATTCTTCAAGTCCTCTCCAGGGAAACTTCGTGCCCTTTGGCGGCCGGCCATCAGGATGCAGACGAGGTACCATTGAGCCCCGGCAGGGCGTTCCTGTACTCCGCGCTCGTTCCCGGGCTTGGGCAGGGAAAGCTGCGCAAGGGTCGTTGGATCGCCTACCTGGCGATCGAGGGCGCGGCCTGGGTCGCGTTTGGAACCCAAAAGTGGTCCGCGACCCAAGAGAGGGGCCAATACCGGGATCTCGCTTGGGAAACCGCGCGTTCGTTCAACGCCTCCAGGGTCGACGGCGATTTTCCCTACTACGAAACTATGGAAAAAGTTCTCCTGTCCGGCGCTTTTGATACGGACCCCTCCGCTCCGGGCATCCAGCCAGAGATGGATGCGTCCACGTTCAACGGGCAAGCGTGGTTCTTGGCCACCGAGATCCATTTTCCTCCTGGGGCGAATCCTCTTCCCGGTGACCCGGAATACGAAGCCGCCTTGGTGGACTACCAGAAACGCGCTTATGATGAGCGATTCGAGTGGTCGTGGGCCGGACAACCGGGAGCTTTGACGGATTACCGGGAGCTCATCGACTCGAGTGACCGATCCTTCAGGCGCGCGTCACAGTTTTTGGGTATCGTCATCGCCAACCATCTCCTGAGCGGCATCGATGCCTTCGTGACCGCTAGGATACAGGGCTCGGGACGGAATCAGACCGAGATCCAGATACGCCTTCTGCCTCCGGACGACAGGAATGGCCTGGGGCTCGTCCTTCAGGTTAGACATTGATGGGGATCGAGGGATCGACGTGGCGCGGAAAGTAAACATCCCCTCGGAAGACTCGGTGCTCGAGTACCTCCGCCAATCCCGGAGGGCCCCGATGAAGACGAAGGAGATCGCGAAAGGGCTTAAGGTGGCAACGCGGGATTTTCGGGATTTTCGCGTGCTCCTCAGAGACATGCTCGAGCGAGGGCGCCTCTACCGTGTGAAGGGCCAGCGCTTTGCAGTGCCCGAGAAAGCCAACTTGGTTGCGGGCCGTGTTGCGGTTACCCAAAAGGGAGACGGCTTCGTCACGCCGGACCAAGGTGGGCAAGACCTCTTCGTGCCCGGGCTTTCCTTGGAATCCGCCATGGACGGCGACCAGGTGGTCGTACGCGTGGAAGGGCGTCCGCGCGGCCGCAGTCCAGTTGGCAGTGTGATCAAGGTTCTGGACCGAGCGCACGAGACGGTAGTGGGCACCTTCCACCAATCTCGCTCCTTCGGGGTCGTTCATCCCCGGAATCGCCGAATATCCCGCGAGATTCTGGTGGCTCGAGGAGAGGAGTCCACGGCCACGGAGGGTGACATCGTCGTCGCCCGTATCACAACGTTCGGTAGCGGCAAAATAGGGCCTATGGGTTCCGTCGAGACGGTGCTAGGGAAATCGGGTGAACCGGGCGTCGACATCTTGTCCATGATCCATGACCACGGGTTGCCGCTAGCGTTTCCGGATAGCGTCATTGCGGCGGCGCGTGACGCTGTGGTTCATCGGAGAAAGGAAGGGGGAGACAATCGCACGGACCGGCGGGACCTCCACGTGTTCACCATCGACCCGGCAGACGCCAAGGACCACGACGACGCTCTCTCGATCCAGTCCCTCGGAGACGAATCCTGGGAGGTCGGCATCCATATCGCCGACGTCTCCCACTTCGTCCGTGCGGGAGACGAGGTGGACCTGGAAGCCTTCAAGCGGGGCACGAGCGTCTACCTCGTGGACCGGGTCATTCCGATGCTCCCCCACGAGCTATCAACCGACGCCTGCTCTTTGCTCCCGGAAACGGATCGCTTCGCGGTGTCGGTATTCGCAACGGTGGACTCGGCGGGCCGCGTCCGAGAGTCCCGGTTCGAGCGTACCGAGATCCGAAGCCGCCATAAGCTGAGTTACGAAGAGGCTCAGGCCGTCCTGGACAATGAAAAGGCGATCGATCCCGAGACGGACGAGGCTCTTTGCTCCTTGGCGACGCTTGCCGAAATCCTGCGTGAGAAACGGAAGGATCGCGGCTCCCTGGACTTCGACCTTCCGGAGGCCCGCGTGTTGCTGGGTGACGAGGGAAAGCCGGTCTCGATTCTCCGAATTGAGAGGTTGCAGAGCCACGGCTTGGTCGAGGCCTTCATGCTTCTCGCCAACGAGATTGTGGCGCATGAGGCGGAACAAAAACGGTTGCCCCTCCTCTACCGGGTGCATGAGCCCCCGTCCACTGACAAAATGCGGGAGCTGCGAACCCTCCTGGGCCGACTCAGCTATCGCGTCTCGAAGGGAAAGATCTCGCAAAAAGACCTACAAGCAGTGCTCAAACAAGTAGCGGGGCGCCCCGAAGAAAAACTCGTCTCCACGGTCATCCTCCGCTCCATGAGCCGGGCCCGCTACGATACTCGAAACCTCGGTCATTACGGACTCGCGTCGGACTGGTACACACATTTCACGTCGCCTATCCGGCGGTATCCGGATCTGTGGCTGCACCGGGTGCTGGCACACGCCCTCGTCGAGGGCCGGGCTGTTCCAGAAGACTGGAAAGGGGACGGTCTCAAGGAAAAAGCCCAGCGTTGCAGCGTCCGCGAAAGAGTCGCCGAGGCAGCGGAAAGAGAAAGCGTAGACCTCAAGAAGGTGGAATACATGGAGCGGCACCTCGGCGACGAATTCTCCGGCACCGTGTCCGGCGTCACTTCCTTCGGGATTTTCGTTCTCCTCGACAACATTTTCGTGGACGGACTGGTCCATGTGAACAGCATGACGGACGATTATTACATCTTCCACCCGGACCGCTACATGTTGGTCGGAGAGCGCTCCGATCGTACCTTCCGCCTAGGGGATCGCCTAGAAATACAGGTGGCCCGGGTCGATAAGGAGGAACTTTTTATCGACTTCACCATTGTAGGTTCAGAGAAAGCATCGAGAAAAGCGAGGTAGCGACCTGTTGAAGTAGAGACACGGTGTTGACAGCCACCAAGGATCACCACTACGCTCGCAACTTCAGTCCCCCCAATCGCAAGGTGGCATGTCCGCACGGCCGATCGTGTGCAAGGGCTCGTGGCCCGGAAAGTGGTCGGATCTGCTTTCCCGGTTTTCGACTGAACATGAACTTCACCTCGAGACCACTGAGGACCTTGAAGAGGTCCATGCGTTCGTAAACCGTGCTTTCCCGTCCTGTCTGGTGCTGGACGGCGCGAGCGATACCGAAGAGGCACTCGCCCTCTGCGCTGACCTGAAGAAGGACCCGTTCACCGCGGTCGTACCGATCGTCGTGCTAGTTGAAGCTGACCAGACAGACCTGATTGCCGATTGGCTCGCGGCCGGGGCCGACGAAGTCGTCTCCGAGAACCACACCGAACGCGAACAAGATCTACGCCTCGGGCTCGTCATCCGGCGCGCCCAGCGGGACGTCGCGGTGCATCCAACGACTCGCCTTCCGGGAACCGGCCAAATCGAGCGAGATATCGGTGACCGTCTCCGGCTCGAAGAGGAATTCGCTGTATGCTATGCGGATCTGGACAACTTCAAGGAGTTCAACGACCGATACGGGTACAACCACGGAGATCATGTAATCTTGCTGCTTTCACGGATCCTTCGGGATGTGGTCCGCGGGCTTGCCCCGAACGGATTCGTGGGTCATATCGGGGGCGATGACTTTATCTTCATCGTCAACATGACGTATCTTGAAGCGTGTTGCGACGAGATCATCTATTTGTTCGATGAACTCATTCCGTACCAATACACCGTGGAGGACCGTCGCGCTGGCTATTTCCTGGGGAAGGACCGCCGGGGCAGCATTAGACGAGCCCCGTTAATGACTCTTTCGATCGGAGTCGTCACGAACCAAATACAGCCGTTTTCACATACCGCCCAGGTGAGTGAGTTAGCTGCGGAAATGAAGACCTATGCAAAATCACTACCCGGTTCGGTCTACGCTGTAGACCGTAGACGGCCATCCAAAAAAGAAGTCGGGCAGGCATGACCATCACGGTTTTCTGTCCGTCCTGTGACACGTCCTTTCCCGTCGACCCGGCCAAGGTCCCGCCAGAGGGTGTCCGCGCACAGTGTAGCGTCTGTCCAGAGATTTTTGACGTCGATCGACCGAGCGCGGCCACCGGCGAAGCTCTGCCGGCTTCGGAGCCGATGGTCGAAAGCTTCGAGACCGCGGATCCCACGGAAGCTGGCACGGTGGAGCTTCCCGCGATCGAGGGAGCATTCGAAACGGCCGAGTCCGCAGTCGCAGGAGGCGGGGACATTGACCTGGTCCCCACCGAGGACTACGCGACCGGGGACGTGTTGATCGACATCGGGCCGATCGACATGCCCGAGCCCGCGGAGGAGGTCGTCGAGGTGGATGAGCCTGCTGCTGCCCCGGGCGAGGCTTTGGCGGAAAGCCCGGGTCCGATCCGATTGGGTCGGCGAAGCCCTGAGGATAAGGCGAAGAGCTTGGCGAGGAGCCTGGTGTCGGACTTGATCTCCTACAATCCTGAAAAACACAAAGAAGCGCTCGTGACCGAAAACCTGGAGGAGGTCTTCGGCGAAGAGATCGAGAAGTCCCTGAAGGAGTATCAGGAGCAAGTGGAGCCGGACGTGATGGCTCAGGGTTTGTTCTTCAACGATGCCCTCAACTCGATCCTGGCCGAGGGACGATCCATCTTCACGCTCGACGACTAGGGACCAGCGCGGTCGGTTGATGCCCCTTTCGGGCTGGAATATATTCCCGGCAGCCCAGCGGGGTCGTCCTTGCGGACGGCCCCTTCTTGCATGGATCACCCTTCGAGAAGGTCCGATCACCCTTCATAGGACGAAAGAAACCCCGTGTCAATGAGCAAAGAAGGTCTCCAGCGATTGGACGTGATCCGTGGACTCGTCTCCGACCTTCGGGGGTATCTTTGACGTCGTCGGGAAGAGCGCTCGAATCCAGGAGCTCGACAAGGAAATGGCCGTCTCCGGATTCTGGGACAACCAGGATCAGGCGCGCGGAATCATTGCCGAGGCGAATCGCCTGAAGGGTTGGGTCGACCCCTGGAAGAAGCTGGACGCGCAGTCTTCCGATCTCGTCGAAATGGCCTCGCTCCTGGAGGCGGAGCCGGACGATGATCTCGAAGCGGAGTGGCTTTCGGAGGTCGAGGAGATGGAACGCCTCATCGCGGCGCTCGAAGTCCGTACGATGCTCCAGGGATCCGATGATCATCGAGGCGCGCTACTCACGGTTCACCCTGGCGCGGGCGGTTTGGAGTCCCAGGATTGGGCCGAAATGCTGACCCGCATGTATACCCGTTGGGCGGAGCGTCACGGGTACACTGTAAACGTGCTCGACCTGCAGCCGGGAGATGAGGCAGGGATAAAGAGCGCGACTCTGGAGGTCTCGGGGGAAGATGCCTACGGCTACCTGAGGGCGGAGAAGGGCGTACACCGGCTCGTACGCATATCGCCCTTCGACGCTCAGTCGCGGCGGCATACGTCCTTTGCGAGCGTGTTCGTGTATCCCCAGGTCGACGACGAGATCGAAATCGAAATCGACGAGTCGGATTTACGCATCGACACGTACCGAGCGTCGGGCGCAGGCGGGCAGCACGTGAACAAGACGGATTCCGCGATCCGGATCACGCACGTTCCCACGGGAATCGTCACCTCCTGCCAGCAAGAGCGGTCTCAGCACAAGAATCGTGCGACGGCCATGAAAATGCTCAAGGCGGCACTGTACGCGGCAGCCCTCGAGGCACAGGAAAAAGAGAAGGCGGTGCTCGAAGCCACCAAGACGGAGATCGGGTGGGGAAACCAGATTCGTTCCTACGTGTTTCAGCCCTATACGATGGTCAACGATCACCGGACAGAAGTGAAGGTCGGCGACGTGAACAAGGTGATGGATGGTGACCTCGATCCGTTTATCGAGGCCTACTTGAAGCGGTCCGCAGGGCAGGGAGCAGAAAATTGACTGACCCTTCGCGGGGGAGTGAGGCGGAAGCACTCGCGCCCGAAGAGCTGAGCCAAGTGAGGCGGCACCGCCAGGATAAGCTTGAGGCGATCCGGGAGCGGGGCATGGAGCCGTACGCGTACACCTATGATCGGACCCATGTCGCCGTGGAAGCCACCTCGCTCTTCAATGAGGCCGAGCAAGCCGGTGCGCTCGACGACAACAACCATGGGGAGCGGGTCTCCATCGCCGGACGGATAACGAGCTACAGAGCCCACGGCAAGAGCGCTTTCGCGCATATCGAGGACCGCTCGGGCCGGATACAGATCTATTTTCGCAAGAACGTGCTCGGAGACGAACTGTTCGAGGCGCTCGAACTCCTCGACCTCAGCGATTGGATCGGGGTCGCGGGTGTCCTTTTCCGGACTCGCACGGGTGATGTCACTGTGCAGGTTCAGGAGTGGATGCTGCTCTCCAAGTCCCTGCGACCGCTCCCACTCGGAAAGACGGAGACGGATGGAAAGACCGGGGAGCGGAGCACGTTCAGCGGCTTCACGGACAAGGAGACACGATACCGGCAGCGATATGCGGATCTCGCGGTCAATCCCGAAGTCCGGGAAGTATTCCGGACCAGGGCCAAGATCATCTCGAAGTTCCGTAGTTTCTTGGACGGTGAAGATTTTTTGGAAGTGGAGACGCCGGCCCTTCAGCCGTTGTATGGCGGGGCAGCGGCGCGTCCGTTCCTCACCAAGCACAACGCCCTGGACCGGACCCTCTACCTTCGAATCGCCGACGAGCTCTACCTCAAGCGCCTCATCGTCGGGGGCTTGGAGCGTGTCTACGAGATCTGCAAAGACTTCCGCAACGAGGGCATCGACCGTTTCCATAATCCCGAATTCACGATGCTCGAATTCTACCAAGCCTTCATCGATTACAAAGGATTGATGGATCTTACGGAGCGGATGTTGGAGCACGTGGTCCGTTCCACGACGGGTGCGCTCGAAATTCTCTATCAGGGTCATGACATCAATTTTTCCGGACCCTACGAGCGTGTGCCCATGTTGGGCAGCCTCTCTGACGCCCTGGGCGTCGATGTCACCGACCTCTCCGCCGAAGATCTGCGAATCTACGCAGAGCGCTTGAGCGTTCCCGATCTCGACGGAGCGGGCTGGGGCAAGCTCATCGATAAGCTCTTCGGCGAGTTGGTTCAGCCAAAGCTGATCCAGCCCACCTTTGTGATGGACCACCCGAAGGAGTTGAGCCCCCTCGCCAAGCGACATCGTGACGACCCGGAACTCACGGAGCGGTTTGAACTCTTCGTGGCGGGAGAGGAAATCGCCAACGCCTTCTCGGAGTTGAACGACCCGATCGACCAAAGGCAGCGCTTCGAGGCGCAGACCCGGCTCAAGGAAGAAGGCGACGACGAAACGCATCCAATCGATGAAGATTATTTGAGGGCCCTCGAATACGGCATGCCTCCGACCGGAGGCCTGGGCCTGGGGATCGACCGCCTGACCATGCTCCTCACCGATCAACCCTCCATTCGCGACGTCATTCTTTTCCCAACGCTGCGCGACGAGTGATGTCCTCTCCTCCAGCGAGTCGTGGATTGGAGTGGTACGTCGCGCGACGGTACATGGCGTCCAGGAACAAAGGCCGCCTGTTCTCTCTTATCACTTGGATCGCGCTGGGTGGCGTGACGATCGGCGTCGGCGCCCTCGTGGTCGTGATCGGCGTGATGTCGGGGATGCAGGAGGATCTCCTGGGAAAAATTCTGGAATCCTCTCCGCATGTACTCGTCCAAGAACAAGGCAGCAGTCTGCGGATGGACGACTGGGAAACGGTGGCGGATCGAGTCCGCCAGATCGAAGGCGTCGAGGCCGTCGCCCCCTGGGTTCTCACGACGGTCACCGCCCTTCGAGGGAGGTATTCTCAGTCCGCAGACATGTACGGCGTGGCTCTCGATCTTGAGGGGCCCGCTGTTACCGAGATGGAGGCCCGGATCCAGGAGGGGGCTCACGACCTCGGTCCGACCGAGTCGGGGCTCCCACCCGTCCTGATGGGAAGCCGGCTGGCAGCGCGGATGCAGGTCTTCAACGGCGACACACTCACACTGATCGCTTTCGAGAACCTCACCGTGGATGTGATGGGGCTGCCCTCACCCAGTATGCGTCAGTATGAAGTCACGGGGATGTTTACGACCGGTATGTACGACTACGACGTCAAGAACATCTATGTGCCGATTGAGGCGGCGCAGGAGCAGTTGGGGATCCTGGCGGGCAACCGGGTGTCTGGGCTCGGGGTGCGGGTCGACGATCCGAATCGAGCGTTAGCGGTGTCGGACTCGATTCAGAGTACGCTCGGCAACGACTTCTATGCGATCAGTTGGAGTACGACGAACCGGGCGCTCTTTTCTGCGCTCGAGCTCGAGAAACTCGCCATGTACCTGATCCTGACGTTGATCGTGGTTGTCGCCGCTTTCAACATCGTGAGCACTCTGGTGATGGTCGTCGTGGACCGAACCCGAGAAATCGGCATTCTCAAGTCGATGGGAATGACGGACCGCATGGTTCTGCGAATCTTTATGCTCCAGGGTCTGTCCATCGGAATCATCGGTACCGCTCTGGGCACCGCACTCGGATTGGTGATCTCTTGGGTCTTGGACACCTTCGAGGTCATCACCATCCCGGCAGAAGTGTACTTCGTCGAGAAGCTACCGGTTTCGATCCATGCGACCGACGTCGTGATGATCGTGAGCGTCAGCCTCCTCATCGCCTTCTTGGCCACGATCTATCCCGCACTGAAGGCGTCTCAGCTTCAGCCCGTCCAGGCGATCCGACATGAATGAGACCGACGTGCCAGCGCGTGATCTCGCGTCCCCTGCCGTGGAGGCCCGGGCACTTGGCAAGGTATTCGTCGGCGGTGACGGCGGTGAACTCCCTGTATTGGTAGGGGTAAATCTTCGAGTTGACTCAGGGGAGACCGTCGCGATCGTGGGAAGTAGTGGGGCGGGGAAGTCCACGCTTTTACATTTATTAGGTGGGCTTGATCGTCCTACGACCGGCAACGTCCTCCTCGGAGGTCGCGACTTATCGGAGGCGGATGGGGATGCACTCGCACGAATGCGAAACCGGGGGGTGGGGTTTGTCTTCCAGTTCCACCACCTCCTTCGAGAGTTTACGGCGTTGGAGAATGTGATGATGCCTTGTTTGATCGCCGGATGGCCGCGAGCGGCCGCGGAGGAGAGCGCGCGGGACTTGCTCACGCAGGTCGGCCTCGACGATCGGGCGTTCCATCGCTCCACTCAGCTTTCTGGTGGAGAACAGCAGCGCGTCGCGGTTGCGCGCGCCCTTGCAGCCGAACCGCCACTGCTTCTTGCCGACGAGCCCTCGGGCGACCTGGACACACAGACGAGTGAGGAGTTGCATGACCTCCTGTTTCGCCTCCGGACGAGCCAGGGTCTCGGCATGGTTCTGGTGACGCACAACCGGGAGTTGGCCCGTCGAGCCGACCGAATCCTCGAGCTGAGGGACGGACGGCTTCACGAAGCCGCTCTAGCCTGACGGACGATGAAAGGCGAGGAGGCCAAACAACCTTGCGATCAGTGTGGCGCCACCGACGCTGTCGTGCACCTCACGCAGATCGTAAACAACGAGATGACAACCTCACATCTCTGTGAGAAATGCGCAGCCGTGAAGGGTGTCGAGGGAGGTGAGGAGCCCACCAACTTTCCTCTCACCGGATTCCTGGCCCAACTCACGGACGCACCGGGATCCGAAGATCCTCCTGAGGCGCTGGGTCCATGTTCGTTCTGTGGCCTTACGTTCGAAAACTTCCGCGAAGCTGGCCGCTTGGGTTGCCCGCACTGCTACACGACCTACGAATCCTATCTGCGAGGTCTTCTCCGGCGTGTGCACGGAAGCACCCAGCACGTGGGCAAGGTCTACCTGCCTCCGGATCCATCCGCATCGGACATGGAGAAGCAGGTGGAGGTCCTCCGTCACAAACTCCAGCGTGCGGTGGATTCGGAGGATTTCGAGAGGGCCGCCGGGCTTCGTGACAAGATCCGAGGTATGGAGCTAGCCGGAAGCTGATGGCACACGATGAGTGACCTTCATACGCTTCCGAATCACGGCCTTGGATGGCTCGACGCGAGTGGAGACCATGCCGGCGTCGTGCTTTCTACCCGGATTCGACTCGCTCGGAATCTACAGGGACACGCGTTCGGTCCTCGAGCGCGGGTCAACGACCGCGAGGCGGTCCTCGATCAGACCCGCCGAGCGACGACCAAGGTCGAACTCCTCGCCGGATCCACTTTGCTCGAGCTACCGGACCTGGATCACCGAAGCCGAGGGATGCTTCTCGAACGGCGACTCGCCTCCAGGGAGTTGCTTGGCGATGTGAAGGCCGGTCCCTCGCGTGCCACCGCGGTTCTGCTCGCCGCCCAAGATCCTCTCAGTGTGATGGTGAACGAGGAAGACCACCTCCGCATCCAGGGGTTGGTATCCGGGCTCCGCCTCAAGGAGGCGTGGAATCTTGTCGATAGATTGGATGAGGAGTTGGGGCAGGAGCTCCCCTATGCGTACCATCACGAATTCGGCTTTTTGACCACGTGCCCCACTAACGTCGGCAGTGGGCTTCGCGCATCGGTTCTCGTGCACCTCCCGGGCCTGGTCCTCACCAAGGAAATTGGAAAGGTGCTCCAAGGCCTCGGGCAAGTCGGTCTCACTTTTCGCGGCCTTTATGGCGAAGGCTCCGAGGTGGTCGGAAATTTCTTTCAACTCTCGAACCAGACGACGCTCGGCAAAGGTGAAGAAGAGCTCATCGAACACCTCGACAAGATTGTAAGGCAGGTGATTCAGTATGAGGACCAGGCCCGGCAAGTGCTCCTGCGGGATGCGCCCCAGGTGACGGAGGACAAAATCTGGCGTGCATATGGACTCCTGCAGTATGCCAGGTCTCTTTCTTTCGAAGAACTGATGAATTTATTGTCCGGAATTCGCCTTGGAGTAGGCCTGAAACTCCTACCGGAACTTCGGGTATACACGCTCAACAAGCTCATGATTTTCACGCAAACGGCCCATCTTGAACAAGCGGCCGGACGCGATCTTCCGCCCTCGGAGTGTGATGCGCATCGGGCGGCCTATGTGAGAAGAATCTTGTCGAAAGAGGGGCCGGTGGCCCCGGATGACGGGATCGAAGAGACCGATTCCCCGGCAGAGGAATAAAAACTGAAAGCATGAACTACAATTTCACTGACCGGGTCCGAAAAGTGCTGGCGATGGCCAGAGAAGAGGCGATACGCCTCCAGCACGATTATGTGGGTACCGAGCACATCCTCCTCGGCCTCATCCGTGAGGGCGAAGGCGTAGCCGCAGCCGTGCTCACGAACCTGAACGTCGACCTCGACCAGATTCACGAACAGGTCGAGGAGTCGGTGAAGAAGGGGAAGGCCACGATCGCGCTCGGTGAACTCCCTTACACGTCGCGAGCCAAGAAGGTACTAGAGTTCGCGATGGCTGAAGCGCGAGAGCTCAGTCACTCCTACGTCGGCACGGAGCATCTCCTCCTCGGATTGTTGAGGGAAGAAAAAGGAATCGCAGCCCAGGTCCTCAACTCACTGGGTATCGGTATGGAAGAGGCCCGCTCGGAGACCCTCAAAGTGCTCGGGTCCGAGGTGGGTCCAGCGGAGCCCGCGGGAATCGGGGGGGGCACGTTCACCCCACCGGCGGGGAAGGGGGACAAGAAGTCGAAGACCCCGGCGCTCGACCACTTCTGCCGAGACCTGACCGCCCTGGCCCGACAAGGGAAGCTGGATCCCACGATCGGCCGAAGAACCGAAATCGAACGTGTGGTGGAGATCCTCTGTCGTAGGAAGAAGAACAACCCGGTGCTCATCGGGGAGCCCGGCGTGGGCAAGACCGCCATCGTAGAGGGGCTGGCCCAACTCATCTCACGCAACGAGGTGACTGAAGCCCTGAAGGACAACAGGGTTCTGGCCCTCGACATGGCGGCGGTGATCGCGGGCACGAAGTACCGTGGTCAGTTCGAGGAACGGCTCAAAGCCGTGATGAACGAAATTTCACAGAATCAGGGCGTCGTTCTCTTCATCGACGAGCTTCACACGCTCGTGGGAGCCGGTGCGGCGGAAGGCGCCATCGACGCCTCCAACATGCTCAAGCCCTCGCTGTCTCGTGGGGAGCTTCAGTGTATCGGTGCGTCGACGCTCAACGAATATCGGAAGTACATCGAGAAGGACGGTGCCCTTGAGCGCCGCTTCCAGCCCGTCATCGTAGAGCCACCGTCCGTCGATGAGACCGTGGAGATCCTGCAGGGTCTGAGGCAGCACTACGAGGACCATCATCGGATCGTGATCCCCGATGAGGCACTCCGGCAATCCGCTAAGCTTGCTGACCGCTACATCACCGACCGATTCCTCCCGGACAAAGCCATCGACGTCATTGATGAGGCGGGCGCGCGCGCGCGCATTGCGGCGCAGGTACCGCCTCCGCAAGTCGAGGAACTGAAGGAGGAACTCGCCGAGATCGCCGACCGAAAGGAAGGGGCCATCCGGGACCAGGACTTCGAGCGGGCCGCCGAACTCCGGGACGAGGAGCGAGCGCTTCAAGATCGGATCAGGGCCGAGCAAGAACAGTGGGAGGAGGAGCGTAAACAGCACCGCCCCGAAATCGAATCCGACGATGTCGCATTCATCGTAGGCCGGTGGACAGGGATCCCGGTGACGAGACTCCAACAGGCCGAGACCGAGCGCTTGGTCCACATGGAAGATGAGCTTCACAAGCGCGTGGTTGGCCAGGACGATGCGATCCTGGCCATTTCGAGAGCCATCCGAAGGAGCCGAGCCGGCCTGAAGAACCCCCAGCGTCCGATCGGATCTTTTATTTTCTCTGGACCGACGGGCGTGGGGAAGACGGAGCTCGCTCGGGCCCTGGCAGAGTTTCTCTTCGCCGATAGAGAAGCCCTCGTCCGCGTGGATATGAGTGAATACATGGAGAAGTTCTCCCTATCGCGCTTGATCGGCGCGCCTCCAGGGTACGTGGGATACGAAGATTCCGGATCCCTCACAAAGGCGGTGCGACGCCGTCCATATTCGGTGATCTTGCTCGACGAGATCGAAAAAGCGCATCCGGATGTGTTCAACATCCTGCTTCAGGTGCTGGACGAGGGGCACCTCACGGACAATTACGGCAGGGTGATCGACTTCAAGAATACGGTCCTCATCATGACGTCCAACTTAGGAGCCAGAGACATTTCCAAGGGTGGCAGTCTCGGGTTCCACGATGGTGAGCAGAAGACCTCGTACGACGTGATGCAGGCCAAGGTACGTGACGAGATCGAGCGGGCGTTCAATCCGGAATTCCTCAATCGGGTGGACGAGACCATCGTATTCCATACGCTCGACCGTGACGAGATCGGACAGATCGTTCACATCCTCATGAGAGAGATCGACGAACGGCTGGCGGAGGAGGATCTCACCTTGTCGCTCTCCGAAGCTGCGACCGGCCTCTTGGTGGACAAGGGTTTCGATCCGAAGTTCGGGGCCCGTCCCCTGCGTCGTGCCATCCAGCGATACCTGGAGGATCCACTCTCCGAGAAAATCCTGACCGCCGAGTTTTCCCCGGGGGATGAGATCGTCGTGGATGTCAATGAGGACGGCGAGGGCCTCACCATGGCCGTGGCATCGCGATCCAAAAGCTGAGCGGCGGTACTCCGATCGTGAATCAGTCATTCCGTTCGAGTGTCGCACGCCGCGTCCCGATTTGGCTATTGGTGTCGCTGGCGGCCCTCTTTCCAGCCGACCACGCACACGCCCAGTTGCCGAACGCCGCGCTCGAGCCGGTCGTAGTCGACTCGGTGGACGTGACAGGAAACGTCCGCCAGGACGACCTCACCATCATCGCTATGGGCGGCCTGATCCGAGGCTCCGCTTATACGATCTTCGACATCCAGCGAGCGACCAAGCTGATGTGGGCGACCGGGCAGTTCAAGGACATTCAGGTTCGCGTAGAGGGCGACATTGGTGACCGAGTGACCCTTATCTGGGTAGTGGACGAACAGGATCTTCTTCGAAACGTAGCTATCACGGGCTTGACCAGCATAGATCAGGGTGACATCACCGGAGATTCCAGACTTCAGCCCGGATTCCCTTATTCATCGGGAGCCGTGTCCGAGGCGATGGCGTTGATTCGCACCGGGTTGTCCGAAGAGGGCATTCCGTTCGGGGACATCACCGAACGTGTCGAGCGCGTCCCCGATCGTGAGAAGGAGATCATCCTGTTCCTCGATGTCGAGGAAGGTACACGCATCACGGTCGCGGATGTCACGTTCAGCGGGAATACGTATTTCACCGACGCCGAACTGCGTGGAGCCATGTCCGTCCAGCCAGAGGGATTCATGTGGTGGTGGGCCGGTTCGTACGATCGTGACATATTCGACGAGGACTTGGAGGTTGGTCTTCCGGATTTCTACGCTGCCGGAGGTTTTCTCGACTTCGAGGTGGTGGGAGACTCTTTGGTCACGGATCCCTCAACCGGCAAAACACGGCTCGAGATTTCCGTGAACGAAGGCGAGCAATACCTGCTTCGAGAATTCACCATCAGGGGCAACAGCGAATTCTCGACCGCGGAACTCGAGCAGACCTTCCAGCGTGAACGAACCGGGTTCTTTGGGGGTGCAGATTCGGACGATGAAGAACTCCCCGTTTTCGACAATTCCAGTTTCCTGACGGCTACGAGTGAAGTAGGGGAACGTTATCAGAACGAGGGATACCTCTACTCCCAGGTCGTCCCCTTCGTAAGGAAGAACCCAACTGAAGAGGACAACGCGCCCACAGTGGATGTCGGGTGGGCGATCGAGGAGGGTCCGCAAGCGTATATCGGCCGGGTCAACATCGAAGGGAACGAGTACACTCATGAGGGGGTGATTCGCGACAAGATCTTCATCCTTCCAGGGGATGTGTATTCGCAGGAACGGATCATCCAGAGTTTTCAGAGCATTTCATCGTTGGGCTTCTTCGAAGTGCCGATGGACGTGCCCTCCATTGTTCCCAACGGGGACGGGGACGTGGATGTCACGTTTGTCGTGACGGAAAAACCTACCGGAGCGGTGAATTTTGGCACGTCCGTTGGCGGCGGCACCGGCGGCCTTTCCGGTTTCATCGGGTATGATCAACCCAATCTTTTGGGGAAGGGCAAGTCCGGAGCCATGAGGTGGGACTTCGGTAAGTACCAAAACAACCAGACTCTCAGCTACTCGGACCCCGGTGTTTTCGGGTCTCTCGTCACTGGAAGCGTTAACCTGTTCAATGCCCGGGACCGGTTTATTACGTTCGCTTCCGGCAGAAGACGCCGCACGGGCGCCGATTTTCGTTTAGGCTTTTTGCTCCCTGGAGCACGGTTTACGCGGTTCTTCACCGGGTACGGGCTGTCTCGCACCGAGCTTACGCTTCAGTCTGGGAGCGAGGACACGTCGCTGTTCGGAACACCACCGGGCACGCAGAGTACCGTTTCGTTTGGCGTCGCGCGGAACACGCTGAATCATCCGATATTTCCCACGGTCGGTTCACGCCAGTCGGTCAGCATCGAGTTCACCGGGGGTCCGCTCGGGGGGCATGGCAAATTCGTCAAATACACTGCGGACGGAAGCTGGTGGCTCCCTGTTGCAGCAGTCGGTGCAACCGAGATGGGCGGGGGAACCACGTTCGCGCTTGGCATGACCATGCGGATGGGCGCCCTGCAAGGCAACCACGATCGATTCCCATTTGATGGTTTTTGGATGGGTGGCGTCCAATTCGGACAACTTCTCCGAGGGTACGACGAAACCACGGTCACCCCCTTCGGATACTTCGACGACAGGGCCGGGGGGATCAGGGACATCGATCGGCTCGGCAGCGCGTTCTTCGCCATGACGACTGAGTTCGCCGTGCGACTCGGTAGCCAAATGTCCGCCTCCGTTTTCATGGATGCGGGTAACGTGTGGCGGAATACCGCCGAGATCGATCCGACCCGACTCTTCAGGGGGGCCGGTATCGGCGTTCAGTTGGTGACCCCATTCGGACCCATCGGGTTGGACTACGCCTATGGATTCGACAAAACCGAACCCGGCTGGCAAATGCACTTCCGCCTTGGGGGGGGTCTGTAAATTGGAGCTATGGAAACTATGAAACGTGTAATCTCGATTCCCGGTCTCCTGGTCGTCCTCGGTTCCATGGCGACCCACGCGGCTGCACAGAGCCCGCTGAAAATCGGCTACATCAACTCACAAGTCATCATCACTGAGGATGCGGGCGCTACCGCCGCTCAGGAGCAGTTCCAGCGCGAGATGGTGCCGTTCGAAAGTGAGCTCCAGGCCCTCGAGGCGGAGATCGTAGACCTGATGAGTCAATATCAGGCTCAGCAGATCACGCTCACGGCCAATGCTCGTAGGACGCGCCAGGATGCGATCGCCCAGAAGCAGCAGGCCTATCAGGAGCGCATGGCTCAGATCGAGGCCGAGGCGGCCCGCCGCCAACAGGAGTTGGTGCAGCCCATTATGGAGCGGATCAACAACATCATCCAGGAAATCCGCAGTGAGGGCTCTTATACCTTTATTTTCGATGTTGCGGGGGGTGGTCTGATCGCGGCGGACGAGGCGTTCGACCTCACCGGTGAGGTCATGGAGAGGTTGGCGGCGGGAGCGGAGTAGATGTGGACTGAGCCCGCACGGCTCACCGTTGCCGAACTGGCAGCGATGGTAGGGGGACTAGCCGCAGGCGAGCTCGACATGCCGATTACCGGCGTCACGTCTCTCACGCAGGCCGGACCCTTCGATCTCGGGATTCTGGTCGATTCTCGGTATTCTCAAAAAGCGGGTGAGAGCGCTGCCGGGGCCATCCTCGTCTCTTCCAAGTTGGAGGGCATGCTGGATATGGCCCGGAGCCGGGTGGTCGTGGATGACCCTCGCCAGGCGCTTTCCACGATCCTCCAACACTTCTATTCAGAGCCGAGTTCTCCGCCGGGACTCCACGAGACCGCGGAGGTCGCCGACGACGTGCATCTAGGTGCCGACGTGTCGGTCGGGCCCTATGTCGTAATTGAAGAGAATGTCGTGATCGGGGAGGGGACGACCCTACATGCCCATGTGGTCGTCCGCCATGGGGCGCGAGTAGGGCAAGACGTGACCCTTCACCCACACGTCGTGGTCTATCCGCATGTGCAGTTGGGCGACCGGGTCGTTCTACACGCCGGAGTGTGCGTGGGGGTGGACGGGTTCGGATACACTCGCTCGGAGGAAGGACTGGAGCGGATTCCGCATGTCGGAGAGTGCGTCATCGGCGACGACGTGGAAATCGGTGCGAACAGTTGTGTGGACCGCGGCTCTATCGGGCGGACCGAGCTGGAGGAACACGTGAAGCTGGACAACCTGGTCCACATCGCACACAACGTCGCGGTAGGCCCACGAACCGTCATGGCTGCGCAAGTAGCGATCGCTGGATCCACCCGGATCGGAGCCGACACGATGTGGGGTGGACAGGCAGGGGCGATGGATCATATCTCGGTCGGCGACGGTGCTCATGTCGCGGGGCAGACGGGCCTGACCGAGGACGTCGTGGCGGGGAGCACGATGGGGGGCTACCCGGGTCGACCCCTCAAGGATTTCCTCAAAGCCCAAGCCCTTCTTTCCCGCCTTGATTCACTCCGCCGCCGTGTTCGCGTTCTCGAGCGTCTACTCGCTTCCAACGGAGACGGGGGGTCGGGGTGATAGCCCCTCGACAACGTACCCTTGCCGGTGAGCATACACTGGAGGGCGTGGGCGTGCATTCGGGAGAAACCGCATCCCTGACCATGGGGCCCGCCACTACGGGTGGAGTGCGCTTCCGACGCGTGGATCTCGTCGGGTCGCCTGAAATTCCTGCTGATTTGGATCACGTGGTGGCGTGCGAGATGGGGACGAGTCTGGGCGTTGGTGAAGCAAGGGTGCAGACGGTCGAGCACGTCATGGCCGCCCTGTACGCCGGGGGAGTCGATCATGCGGTCATTGCGTTGCGTGGACCCGAGGCGCCGATCCTGGACGGCAGTTTCCAGCGCTACCTTTCCGCGGTCTCGGACGTGGGCACCGTGGAGTTGGAGGCGCCCGCCGAGATGATCTCGGTGCAAGGGCGGCTGACAGTGACCACGCCTGCCGGGTCATCCTACTCGGTGACGCCGGCGGATGCCCTCCGGGTGTCCGCCACCATCGATTTCGAACACCGGTGTATCGGGCGCCAACATAGTACTTTCGCTATGAGCGAGGAGTCGTTTCGCCGCGAAATCGCCCCCGCTCGCACCTTCGGCTTCCGTCATGATGCCGAAGCTCTGAGGGCCCGAGGGCTCGCTCAGGGGACGTCTCTCGAGAATACCATCGTTCTCGATGATGATGGAATCATGAATGAGAGCCTTCGGTTCGACGACGAATTCGTGAGGCACAAGATTGGGGATTTGATCGGGGATCTGGCCTTGACCGGCCGACGCGTACAGGGGCACATCGTTTCCGAGTGCCCGAGCCATGAAGGGAACATCAAACTTGCGAGGACTCTCTTGACGCATGCCCAAAAAGCTTCGCACGACCTCCCCATCGAGGTCGACCAGATCATGGAGAATCTTCCGCACCGGTATCCATTCCTTCTCGTGGATCGGATCTTGGAGTTCGAACCCGCAAAGAGGATCGTGGGCCTCAAGAACGTCACGATCAGCGAACCCTACTTTCAAGGGCACTTTCCGGGGCACCCGGTTATGCCGGGAGTCCTCATCATCGAGGCCATGGCGCAGGCGGGGGGCCTTCTTCTGATGGACTCGGTGCCCGAGCGCGAAAACAAGGTCGTGTATTTCATGTCGCTGGATAAGGTGAAGTGGCGCCAGCCGGTGATTCCAGGAGATCAACTCGTCCTCGAGGTCGAGATGGTGCAATTCCGCCGGAACGTGTGTAAGCTTCGAGGGATGGCGAAGGTGGAGGGAAAAGTGGTCGCGGAGGCAGAAATGATGGCCGGGATCGTCGATCGATGAACACCTGGGGCACCGGCGGGGTGGCCGAGGCGCTCGTCCATCCCACCGCCATTATCGATCCCGACGCAAATGTGGCTCCGGACGTAGCTGTTGGCCCGTATTCGATCATCGGACCGGGCGTTCTCGTCGGACGAGGCACGGTGCTGGGTCCGCACGTGCTGTTGGAGCGGGATACGACGATTGGAGAGCAGTGTCAGATCGCCAAGGGCGCGGTCATCGGTAGCGATCCGCAGGATCTCAAGTACGAGGGTGAGCCCTCCCGACTGATCGTGGGTGACCGCACCGTGGTCCGCGAGCATGCGACGCTCAACCGTGGCACGCGGGCTTCCGGGAAGACTACGGTCGGGAGTGACTGTCTGATCATGGCGTACGCACACGTGGCGCACGACTGCGAAATCGGCAACCACGTGATTCTTTCGAACGCGGTGAACATGGGTGGCCACGTGGTGATTGAGGACTGGGCGATCGTCGGGGGTCTCACCGCGATTCATCAGTTCGTTCGCATCGGGGCGCATTCGTTCTGTGGAGGCGGATCCAGAGTGCCTCAGGATATACCGCCCTACCTCAAGGTGGCTGGAAATCCGGTCAAACCCTACGGGCTCAACAGCGTCGGATTGGAGAGAAGGGGCGCCTCCGAGGATGTGAGACGTGCCTTGAAGCAAACTTACCAAGTGCTGTTTCAGTCAAAGCTTACGTTAACTAAGGCTTTGGATATTGCCGAAGACGAGGTGGAGCAAATTCCCGAGGTCCGCCATCTGTTGACGTTCATTCGCTCCAGCAAGCGCGGCGTCACCACTTGAGCGGTCGCGGTGGGACGTGCCAGGAAGGTTGTTGAGGGTGAGGGAGAGGGAGAGGCCATGTCGCTGATACGCGTCCGCCGGGAGCGGAAAAAGAACTGGATCGACAGGAGGTCGGGCTGGTCTCCGCGCCGACTCACGATTCTTCTTATCCTACTCCTCGCCGCGATTTGGTATCTGGGTTTCCGATTCTGAAGAATTCAGGTCAGACGTACGACCCCACGATTCTGGTCCTGTCCGGCGAAGCCTCCGGCGATGAACACGCCGCGTGCCTCATCGCCGCCCTGCGGGCACGGTGGCCCCGAAGCCGCTTCCTCGGCATCGGCGGGCCGCGGATGAAGGCCCAGGGGGTCGAACTCCTCGCTGATCTGGAAGGGCTGACGGTCATGGGAGTCGCCGAAGTCCTGCCGCGGCTCCCCTTTCTACACCGCCTAAGGGGGCGCCTCATTTCTTTGTTGGACAGCGGCGTCGTGGATCTCGTGATTCCGGTCGATTACGCGGGCTTCAATCTCCGAATTGCGAGGGCCGCCCGTCGGCGTGAGGTGCCTGTGCTCTACTACATAGCCCCGAAGATCTGGGCGTGGGGCGCCGGGCGTGCAAAAAAACTGGCCGCCTATACCAACCGTTTAGCGTTGATTCTTCCGTTCGAGGTGGAGGCCCTGGAACGGGCCGGAGCGAGCGCAACCTTTGTCGGACATCCTCTCCTGGAGGCTCCGGTGCTGGAGCTTGACCGACACGCGTTCTGCCATCGATGGCGTCTCGACCCCCAACGCCCGATTCTGGCGCTGCTCCCCGGGTCCAGACCCCAGGAGATACGCCGTCACCTTGCCTTGTTTGTCGAGACAGGTCGCCTCGTTCAGGATCGAGGGGGCGATGTGCAGCTCGTAATCGCCCGTGCTTCATCGATTCCGCTATCGTCGTTGAGTGCCCTCGGGGTGCCGGTGGTCGACGGCGGCCGAAACCTTCTCGCGCATTCCGCTGTGGCTCTCGTGAAATCGGGCACGGCAACGCTCGAGGCGGCCCTCAGGGGAACCCCATGCGTAACGGTGTACCGAACGCATCCCGTCACGTTTGCCTTGGCGCGCCGGCTCCTACGAGTCGACCACATCGCGCTGCCGAACTTGATCGCTGGGCGGGATGTCGTTCCCGAGGTACTCCAGAATCAGGCGACGCCCGGCCGTCTCGCCGATCTTGTCTTGACGCTTCTCCCGCCCGACTCTGCTGAGCGGGCCGAGATGATTGCCGGCTACCTGGGAATACGGACTGCACTCGGCGAGCCGGGAGCATCGACACGCGTAGCAGACTTGGCGGCGGATCTTCTGGAGAAGACGTGAAACCCGTGTTGACTCAGGCCGGGCGCGCCATGGTGGGCCTCACGGGCCAATACGCGTTGAGGGCTCTTTTCCGCACGCTTCGCATCCAGAGCACAGGCCAAGACCAGGTGATGAGCCTCAGGCAAGAGGGTACTCCGGCCATCTTCGTCTTCTGGCACGGACGACTGTTGCCCTTGGTCCACGCCCATCGCTCGGAAGGTATCGTGGTACTCGTCAGTGAGCATCGGGACGGGGATTACGTTGCCGGGCTTCTGCATCACTTCGGCTTCGGGACGGTGCGAGGCTCGAGCACTCGCGGTGGCGTACGGGGATTGAAAGGACTGATTCGAGCGGCTCACAAAGGACTGGATCTCGCCATCACCCCCGACGGCCCCCGCGGCCCCAACCGTGAAATGAAGCTGGGTGCGTTGACCGCGGCACGAATCACCGGTCTTCCACTCATTCCGGTGGGGGTCGCAGTCACTTCCGCTTGGCACGTGCGAAGTTGGGACGGGCTTATTGTGCCCAAGCCCTTCGCGACGGTTCGTGTCGCGTACGGTCCTCCCACTTTTGTCCCAAGACGTGCCGACCAGGCCGAAATCGACGAAGTGGTCGGATCCCTCAAGTCGGGATTGGTCGACGTCGCTGCCCAAGTCGGGGACACAGCGCGCGACACCACTCCTTCGTGAGCAGCCTTAACTTGTGGCTCAGGCGATCGTGGGACGGACAGGGCGGCCCCTTGGGCCAACTCGTGCTCAGCTTGTTTCTCCCTGTGGAAACGCTGTATCGCGGAGCCGTGCTTCTCCGAAATCGGTGTTATGATCTCGGTGTCCTGCCTCAATCCGGGAGCAGCATTCCCATCATTTCGGTCGGCAACCTCGCGGTCGGCGGAGCCGGAAAGACACCGATCGCGTCGTGGCTCATCACCCATCTCACCACGATGGGGCACCGGCCCGCGCTCGTAAGCCGAGGTTACGGCTCGGACGAGGTCCTGCTTTACGGGGTCCGGAATCCCGGTGTGCCCGTGGTGGTCCAGAAATCGAAAATCAAGGGGGTTGCACAAGCGGCAAGGGAAGGGGCCACTGTGGCCATCCTGGACGACGCCTTTCAGCATCGGGCGGCGAGAAGAGACGTGGACATCGTGCTCCTGGCCGCCGAACAGGGGGCCGAGGGCCCCTTGCTTCCCCGCGGGCGTTTCAGGGAGCCGCTGAGGGCCCTGTCACGGGCCGACGCCATCGTCGTAACGCGCAAGGTCGCGACGCGGGACGAAGCATGCGCCGTGGGGTGCTTTGCCCTGGGCGAGGCGCCCGAGGCCGCATTGGGACAGGTCCACCTCGAAGAGGACTCGTGGACCTCGCTGGAGGACGATCCATCGGCCGAAGCACACGCCGGATCGCCGAGAGGTGATCTCCTGGCCGTCTGCGGCATCGCCGAGCCTGACGGGTTCCACGAGATGGTTCGCTCTAAGGCCAACGGGGTGGTAGAGTGCATGGCCTTTCCGGATCACCACCCGTTTTCCAGCCGGGACGTTCACCGGATTATTGAGCGGGCAGGCGACCGACCCGTCGTCATCACGGAGAAGGACGCTGTAAAGCTGAGAACGTTTTCCAAGGAAATGCCAAGGACGTACGTTCTGCGCCTGCGAGTGGTGTGGGACTCCGGACAGGATGCCGTCATGGAACTCATTCGGCGGGCTCTGGATAGATGAAGATCACGGTCATCGTCGTCGGGCGGGCGGCCGCTCCCTTTAAAGACGCCATACTCGAATACGAAACGCGGGCGAGACGGTATTGGAAGTTCAATGTCATTGAGGTGGCGTCGGGTGCGGGGGGGAGAGCGAAAGCCCACGCGGATCGTGTGATCGAAGCAGAAGAGGCTCTCCTTCTCGCTCGACTTCCGGAGCACGTACAGATCGTCGCGCTCACGCGCACCGGGCGGGGCATGAGCTCGGCAGACCTTGCGGACTATCTGCAGGATCATGCCCTCCACTCGACCGCGAATGTGTGTTTCGTCGTGGGGGGAGCATTCGGCCTCGGCGCCGGCATTCTGGCCCGTGCGCAAAAGCAGTGGTCTCTTTCCGACTGCACCCTTCCACATGAGTTGGCCCGGCTCGTGCTGGCTGAGCAGTTGTATAGAGCCGGGACCATCATCAAGAATGAGCCTTACCACAAAGGACCGCCATCGACGGGACAGCGATCACGGTCGCCGGAGCAGCACCGTTCACCGTCGTCGAAGGGCCATCGTGCATAGGATCTGGATCTGGAGGACCGGCTGAATTTCGAACTTCTGATAGGACGACCCTCGGGCGCACCCCTCTTCGAAGAATACCTTCGGGGAGGTGAGGCGGCGGCTCCTTTCTACTCGGGGTTCTGGCAGGACCCGAACGCCTATCGTGCTCTCTTGGACAGCGTCGACGCACGCTTCGATTCGGACGCCCGACGGCGGGCCCTCAAGGCACTGACGATCCCCGATAGCATCGACCAAGGGCGGCTCGAACGATGGGTTGCAGAACGCGGTATCGTGGTCACGACCGGCCAACAGCCCGGACTTCTAGGAGGCCCTCTCTACTCACTCTACAAGGGCATCTCGGCCGTTCGCTTGGCGGAGCGGCTCGAGGGGTTACTCGAACGGCCCGTGCTCCCCGTGTTCTGGGTGGCTTCTGAGGATCATGACTGGGATGAGGCGGACCACACGTACCTCATCGACACGGCAAACGAACTGATCCGTCTTCAGGCGTCCGATCCCGGACACGCCCACCGGGCTCTGCACCGTATCACACTCGGGGAGGAATTGGCGGATGTGGTCGAGCAGGCCGCGGCGAACCTTCCGTCGACAGATTTCAGCGCCCCCTACATCGATCAACTTCGTGAGGCTTACAAGCCGGGGGCGACCCTCGCGGATAGCTTCGCCGAAGTTCTGTCCAGCCTCTTGGCACCGCTCGGCATGTGTTTCGCCGACGCGGCATCGCCCGCCGTCAAGGAGATCTCGGGACCGCTCCTTTTGGCCGAACTCGACCGAGCCGAAGCGCATGAGTCCCTGCTCCGTGAGGATGCGGACAAGCTCGAGGACGCCGGCTTTTCCCCGCAGGTGCCCATCTTGGAGGGCGCGGTCAACCTCTTCCTGGAGGGTCCCGGGGGACGGGAGCGAATCTACCGAAACGGAAACGACTTCGAGCTTCGCCGTTCCCATGAGTCGATGTCGGCGGTGGCGGTGCGCGAGCGTGTCGAGGCCGATTCACTCGTGCTGAGTCCGAATGTGCTCCTCCGTCCCGTGGTCGAGAGTACGATTTTCCCCGTGATCAGCTACGTGGCTGGGCCTGGCGAGGCGGCGTATTACGCCCAGATTAAGCGGCTCTTCGAGGCCCATGGACTCATGATGCCGGTCATCTACCCCCGGCATGCCGTCACAGTGGTCGAGGCCAAGGTCCGAAAAAAGCTCGACAAGTTCGGCTTGGATGTGGAACGTCTTCAACGCCCCCTACACGAAATCATGTCTGATCTCGCCCGTGAGGAAGTACCGGACCGTGTACAGCAAGTGCTCGAGGAGCTCAAGGCGTCCGTGGCTCGTGGCTCGGATGATCTCCTCGAGGCCGCGACGGGCATCGATCCCACCTTGAAAGGTCCGATCACGAACGCCCGAAATAGTGCTCTCGCCGCTTTTCAAGGCGTGGAACGAAAGATCATAAAGAGCGTAAAGCGGGAGAACGAAGTCGCGTCGAGTCAGCTGGAAATCGCGCAACGTCACCTCTTTCCGGACGGGCAGCCCCAAGAGCGCATGTTGGCGCCCTCATATTATCTGGCTCGCTATGGAAATGACTTTGTGACATCCCTCGTCGAGGGGTTTGCGGTGGATTTGGTTGAGGAGACGGAGTAGCTTCAAACACTATGATTTCGATGATTTTCGTCCTCGTCCTCCTCATCCCGATCTTGGCCATCGTCTTGGATTCCCCGGTGGGGCGGGCTCTCGCCGGACGCATGGAGCGCCGCGGACTCCACGCCGGATCTGACGACGTAACCTCCGAGAGGCTCGCTTACTTGGAGGGAGAGGTGGAGCGGCTCAATACCGAAGTGCGGAGACTCGAGGAAGAAAGCCAGTTCCTGAACAAGCTCCTCACCGATCGGCCCGCGTCGCACCTGCTCCCACCCGGTGACGAGAGCCGTTAGAAGGCTGTTGAATAGGTACAGCGGGTCGCGCACGTGGCGCTTGTGCGCGTTCAGACAAGGAACGACGACGAGGCGCAGCAACGCTACGGCGAGGAGGAGAGACGCAGGATCAACCGCACAACCGCCCTGTGCCCACGAATATGAATGGCATGACCTTGCGCGTTGAAGGGTTGGGGTGGCACGACCCCATCCCCGTTGTTGGAGCTCCTAACTGTAGCTACGACTACGGCGTCGTCGCTGCACCTAGGGCCTGAGACCGTGGCATCCCCAACGCGGCCCACTGTACCTCTTCAACAGCCTTCTCGCTCCCCCTCCCGGGCCGCTCGACGCTCCCGCGCCGCCTTCACGGTGGGCGCGGGCATTTTTTTCAGCCGCATCAGTGGGTTCGTCCGGAGCGTGCTGCTGGCCTCGTTCTTCGGGGCCTCAGGCCTGATGGACGTCTGGGTCGCGGCAACGAAGATCCCCAACGTGATTCAGAATCTTCTGGGAGAGGGAACGCTCAGCGCCTCCGTCATTCCCGTGTACGCTGAGTTTCTGGAAGAAGGGCGGGACGAAGAGGCCGGCCGGTTCGCCGGAGCGGTTCTTGGCATCCTCATGGTGGTGGCGGGAGGGGCCGCGCTTTTGGGGATGCTCTTGGCGCCTGTTTTCATACCGATCGCGTTTTTCAGGTGGGATCAAGAAAAACTCGCGCTCACGACTCTCATCGTTCAGATCCTGTTTCCCATGACCGCCGTGCTGGTGGTGTCGGCATGGGCACTTGCGATCCTCAACAGCCACCGTCGGTTTCTGGTGTCGTACTTGGCTCCGGTCGCGTGGAACGGTGCGATCATCGCGACCCTCGTGGTCGTGGGGTTTGGCTTCGGTTGGTCCGGCCGCCAACTCCTTCTCGCCACGGCGTGGGGTGCTCTGGGGGGCGGGATTCTCCAGTTCGCAGTGCAACTCCCTTACGCGGTGCCGCTCCTCGAGCACTTCCGTCTTTCCCTGGACCGCAGCGTGAGTGGGGTAGGGGGGGCCATCCGAAACTTCGTGCCCGTCGTGACGGCTCGCGGCGTGGTCAACATTGGCAGCCTGCTCGACGTCATCGTCGCCGGATTCCTCGTAGAGGGAGCTCTGGCCGCATTGGGTTACGCCCAGATGCTGTACCTTCTCCCGATTTCACTCTTCGGTATGGCGATCGCCGCCTCCGAACTTCCCGAACTATCCCGGCAGCGAAAAGCCCCCACAAGCGAAGTCGCTCTCCAGGTCTCGGCCGCGCTCGAACGCATCCATTTCCTCCTTCTCCCCTCCGTAGCCGCCTTCCTTCTGCTAGGTGACCTGTTTATCGGGGGTTTATATCAGCGCGGAGAATTTCGTTCGACCGACACGCCGGTCGTGTACGCCGTGCTTGCAGCATATGCGCTAGGTCTCCTGGCGTCCTCGGGCTCACGTGTACTGTCTTCCGCCTTCTATGCGATGCGCGACACCCGGACGCCGGCTCGCATGGCCTATCTGCGCGTCGTGGTATCCCTGGCGGTCGGCATATCGCTGATGTTTCCGCTCGACCGGTTCGCCTCCGGCCAGCTCCACTACGGAGCCACGGGTCTCGCACTCGGCGCGTCTATGGCGGCGTGGCTGGAATACGCTCTGCTCCGGAGTCGTCTCGCGAGGTTGCTCGGGCCGCATGGCCCCGCCCCGTCCGTCCGCAGCCGAATATTGGGAGCGACGGTTCTCGCGACCCTCGCCGGGTTGGGCTCCAAGTGGGTGTTGGGATCGACCGTACCCCTTCACGACGGCGTCATCGTGGGACTCTTCGATGAATCCGTACCTTGGGCCGTTCAGCCCGTGCTGGCAGCGAGCACGGGCTTAGTGTTCGGTATCGTATACCTGATAGCGACCGCTCGTCTCGGTGTCGGTGCGCCGCTCTGGCAGCTCTTGGGGCGCGAACCCAAGCACTTCTGAGTATCCGGTAGTGGTCCAGCCCCTGCTTCAGGATCAGCTCAAGAACCTTCCCACCCGCCCCGGCGTGTACCTGTTCAGTGCGGCCAAGGGCGAAGTCGTTTACATCGGAAAGGCGGCCTCGCTACGACCCCGTGTACGCAGCTATTTCAGCGCTTCCAGCCAGACTCTGAAGACGCGGAAAATGATGCGGCACGTCGTCTCATTGGAGACGATCGTCGTGGGATCGGAAGCCGAGGCTTTGATCCTCGAAGCGAACTTGATCAAGGAGTATCAGCCACGCTTCAACATTCAACTCCGTGATGACAAGCGGTACCCCCACATCAAGGTCACGACGAAGGAGCCGTTTCCGAGGGTCTTCGTGACTCGCAAGCTTCACGACGACGGATCCAGATATTTCGGACCGTACACCTCGGTAGGAGTGATGCGTGAGGCCCTCGAAGTCATCAAGCGGCTCTACACGGTGCGCTCCTGCAGTTACGATCTCCCAGGGGAGGCGCCAGAACGTGCCTGCCTGGATTACCACATCGGGAGATGCCTGGCCCCGTGCGTGGGCCTACAGGATCAAACCTCGTACGGGGAGATGATTGGGGAAATCCTCAAGATTCTGGACGGTGACACCGAGGGTGTGCGCAATCGGGTCGCGGACCTCATGCAGGAAGCTTCGGACGGGTTGGAATTCGAGCGAGCGGGCCGTCTTCGCGACGTCCTGTGCGGGCTCGACGTCCTGGCACGTCAGCAGCGTGTGGAGCGGCTCAGGGGAGGGGACTACGATGTCGTGGGCCTGGCCCGTGACGGTGACCTGGCCGTCACCGTCGTCCTGAAAATCAGATCGGGAGTACTCCTGGGCCGAGATACACAGAGATTCGCGGAGGTCGGTGACGAATCCGATGCCTCCTTGATCACCACGTTCGCGTCCCGGTACTACTTGAGCAGTAGGCCACAAGGGACCCCCCGAGGGTTGCAACTCCCCCGGGAGATTTTGATCCCTGCGGAGTTCGACGACAGAGAATTGGTCGAGGAGATTCTGTCCGATGAGGCGGGAAGAAAGCTCCGGGTGTATGCTCCGAAAAAGGGGACGAAAGCACGCCTGTCGGAACTCGCGGCCGACAATGCTCGCCACGCCCTCGAGGATCGCCTCACTGCGCTGGAGCAGGTCGAAGACCGGGCCGACAGCGTGCTCTACGATCTTCGGGACCGGCTCGATCTGAAAATTGTCCCCCGCCTCATCGTATGTGTCGATATCAGCCATCATCAGGGATCCGAGACCGTGGGAAGCGCGATCATATTCGAGAATGGCGTTCCCAAGAAGAGCGAGTACCGGCATATGCGTGTCAAAGGAGAGTGGGGGAACGACGACTACCGCTCCATGGCGGAGGTCGTTTCCAGATACTTTCGGCGCAGGGTAGATGAGCAACGGCCCATCCCCGACCTTCTCGTGGTAGATGGCGGAAAGGGTCAACTCGGTGCCGCCCGGAGCGCACTCGAGGAGCTGGGCGTGACTGATGTCGCCTTGGCGGCCTTGGCCAAACGTAAAGAGGCCATCTTCCGCCCCGATCGATCCGATCCGATCCTCCTCGGGCGAAAGAATCCCGCTCTCCACCTCCTCCAGAGACTCCGCGACGAAGCTCACCGATTTGCCGTCTCCTACAATCGAAAATTGAGGAGCAAGCGAACCCTGCGAAGTGATCTCGGCCAAATCCCCGGAATCGGCCCGGAACGGCAAAAGCTCCTGCTCTCGCGCTTCGGATCGGTGCGTGGCGTACGGGGGGCTACGGCGCAGGAAGTAGCACGGCTTCCCGGAATCAGCGAGACGCTTGCAGTGCGAATACTTACCTACCTGGGGGACTGATGACCAGCGTCTTGTCCCACCACACTGAAAAAGTTCGAAATAGGGTGAACTCTGGCGGTCGTTTTGCTGTATGTTAGAATATCATCGCTCCAATCGTGGTTTCGTCGCGGTGAATCGAGCTTGTTCGCGCCTTGTTCGCGGTCGGTATACACACGTTTCAGGAGAAAATCGGATGCACGTCGGTACAAGATTGGTCCTCGTCGCGCTGGGCGTCTTATTGATACCCCTCTCCGCCGCTGCGCAGGATGAGGAGGTGGAGGTGAGCGTCAGGAATCAGACGTCAAACGCCATGCAGGTGTTCGCGATGTGGGAAGGCGGACCGACGCTTCGGCTCGGAGACTTGAATGCAAACCAGACCAGGAATTTCACCGTCGACATCAGGGGCCAGGAGCTCACGTTAGCGGTGCAAACGCAGCAGCAAGGCCAGCGGGCGCAGAGGGTCGGCGGGGACCGCCCCGAATCCTTCATTTCAGTCCGACCGGGCGACGAGATCGAGTGGGAGATTCGTAACGTCGATCCGCTCGACCTCTATCTCCGAGGTGTTACGAATAGCTTCGCTTCCGATTCCGATAATATCGAGACACGAGAACCACGAGTGAGTCGATATACCGCGCTCTCTGCCATGGCAATCCAAGAAGCAGAAGCAGAGGAGGACGAGGAACTCAAAAGACAGTCATACCTAGAGGCGCTCCAGGAAATCTTGGATGGGCTCACAAATGAAGACGACAATCCTGAGGCTTACCTCCATCTGGGAATCGTTCATACAGCACTCGCTAACTACTTGGCGGCGGACAGTGCGTTCGACTATGCCGAGGCCTTGTACCCGGACTATCCGGACCAAGAATTCGGGACCAACGTATACCGCTTTAACACATGGCTCGAAGCCTATAACGATGCGACGGCAAGTTTGGACGCGCAGGATCCCGAAGGGGCCATAGAGTTATTCAACCTCGCGAACACAGTATTCGACAAGCGTCCCGAAGCCTATTTGAATATTGGAGCCCAGGCCGCCGGTCTCGGAGATCTGGAAGCGAGCATCGAGGCATGGAACGAAGCCCTCGCCGTAATCGAATCCCCCGACGCCGACGCTGGAGACGAGCAGACCCGTGAGCAGTGGGATACACAGTTCTGGCAGATGGCCCACACCAACCTCGGGCGAGTCCTCCAGATGGCTGAGCGTGACGGCGAAGCCGTGACGGTCTACCAGGCCCTACTCGAACGCTATCCGGACGACTCGGACGCACGGAGTGCCCTGGCCATGGCGCTCGCCGCCTCTGGCCAAGCGGACAACGCGCTCTCGATCTTTGATGAGATCTTAAGCCGTGAAGATGGAGCCCCGCTCGATTACTTCAACGCCGGTGTGTCACTGTACACGGCCGATCAGTTGGACCAGGCTACCATCGGGTTCGAGAAGGCCGTCGAACGCGTCCCCATGTACAGGGATGCGCTCCAAAATCTGGTCCAGACTCTCAATGTTCTGGAGAACGCCGAGGCCCAGATCCCTTATTCGGAGAGACTCCTTGAGCTGGATCCCCACAACGAATACGGCTACCAGATGCATATCCGCGCGCTGGTTCAGGTGGGACGGCAAGCGGATGCTGTCGCCCTACTCGACATCATGCGGGAATTGCCATTCGTGACCGACAATCTCCAGCTCCAGCCAGTGACCGATGGTACCAGCATTGCGGGCATAGCCGTCAATAAGACGTTGCCGCCGGGGACGTCCATCACGCTGCGCTTCACCTTTTACGACAACGCCGGAAATCCTCTCGGCACCGAGGATACCGAAATTACGCTATCGGACCCCGAGGTAGCCCAGCAGTTTCAGCTTGAGTTCGGGGCGGACGAGCAAGTGTTGGGGTATGGCTACGAGTTCCTGAACTAGCGGTCGGAGACTCAGCGGGCGTAGCTCAGTTGGTAGAGCATCAGCTTCCCAAGCTGAGGGTCGCCGGTTCGAGTCCGGTCGCCCGCTTGGACGAAAAAGAAAGCCCGGTAAGGACTTAGAGCCTTGCCGGGCTTTTCTCTGGGTATTTTCCTGGCCCTTCTGCCGTTTCGATCACGAAGGCGGCCAGTTGAACCCAACGGACGGGGGACGGCCGCAATTCTTCGAGAACCTGGTCGGCCGTGGTGCACCTGAACATCCCCTTGTGCACCTTCTTCGCCTCATGGTAGGCTGCCACCGCACGGCGGACGACGACTTGCTCATCACATGTTAGATCCATGCCCGTAATCTAACAGGACTGTCCGCTGACGGATCACCCTGTGGGATTCCCGAGGTCCATCATCACTTTCCAGGAACCGTCGGGCTGCGAGCGACCGATTCAACGCGTCGGGGTCGGGGGTGGCCACCATGCCCGCAGTGTCTTGCGGGACGCAGGCCGCCAACAGGCAGAGCAGCGCTCCGATGAAGCTGCCAATGCGACGACGGTCTCTTCTCGGACGGGTCACGGCATCCACCTCGGCCTCGTAGTCGACTAAGAAACTTTGACCAGCTGCTTGCCCTTGTTCTCACCGTTGAGCATACGGATGAAAGCTGCGGGCGTTTTCTCGATCCCCTCCACAACGTCTTCGCGGTAGGTGATCCTACCTTCTTTGATCCACGCGGCCATTTGCCGGATGCCCTCCGGGAATTGCGCGCCGAACTGCGGGATGAGGAAGCCTCGGGCCGACGCCTCCCGGACTAGCAGTGCCATGTAGGAAGCGCGCGGGCCCATCTCAGGATTTTCGAGATTGTATTGTGAAATCATGCCACAGACACTGACCCTCGCGAACTGCGCCAAATTGGCGAATACGGCGTCCGTGAGTTCCCCGCCGACGTTGTCGAAATAACAATTGATGCCGTTGGGAAATAACTTGCGTATTTGTGCCATGTAGTTGGTGTTGGTCTTGTAATTGAAAACGTCGTCGTATCCGCACTCCTTAATAAGAAATTCCGCTTTTTCGTCCGAACCGCAGCTTCCGATGACGCGACTGCAGCCTTTGATCTTGGCGATCTGGCCCACGAGTTGCCCAACCGCCCCCGCTGCGCCGGAGATGAATACGCTGTCGCCGGGCTCTGGCTTGCAGATCTCGAGAAAGCCGAAATACGCCGTCATGCCCGTCATCCCCAGTACACTGATAGAGGTCTGGATGGGTGCGAGATCCGGGTCGACGGGATAGACGTCGTCGCCGTTGCTCACCGCGTAACTCTGCCATCCCCACATGCCGTGCACGAAGCTGCCGACTTTGAAATGGTTGTTCTTCGATTTGATGATCTCGCCCACCGCGCCGCCGGATATCGGCTCGCCGATCTCGAAGGGATTGGCGTAGCTGCGCTGGGCGTTCATGCGGCCGCGCATGTAGGGGTCGACGCTGACGAATCGGGTCTTGATCAAGAACTGGCCGCCGTCGGGAGTTGGTGTGGGTTTTTCGATCAGTTTGAAGTCGGATTCCTTGGGGAATCCGACGGGGCGGGCGGCGAGGGTCAGAACGCGGTTTAGTTCAGACATGATCGGGACGCTCCAAAGGTTTATTGGTAGTGAACTGTTGGATTTCCGTTGTTCACGGTGTGCATAAGCCGTGCCATACAGGAAGCGTAATCATGTGTCAAATTGTCGTAGGACATGCGTTGCGTAGGTGTCGAAATGGCGTCTCGCCTGGGCGGCGATCTGTCGCTTTGCCATATGCCGCAGCGACTTGATATATGGTGTGGGTTTTTAGATCAGTTTGAAGTCGGATTCCTTGGGGAATCCGATGGGGCGGGCGGCCAACGTCAGAACGCGGTTTAGTTCAGACATGGGACCGGGACTCCCTAAAGGGCAGCGTCTCCAGCGATCCAGCCCGTGTTACCGTCCGGCGATTGCACGTAGAGGTATCCCTCGTAGTTGCCCAGCACGGCGACATCTGTCCCGGCCTCAACGTCTTCCATCACTGGCGAACTAGGGCTCGGAGAACTGAACAACGCGGATGTGTTTTGGACAAACTGGCTTCGAAGGGGCTGAACGACCGCCTCCGTCAAGCGAGCGGCAATGAAACCGTCTCGACCATTGGGAAGCCTGACGCGGTACCAGGACCCCGAGGCGGCCAGGACACGAAGTGGCGTGGACTCTTCAAGCTCAGCCACGACTCCCGCGCGGGTGCTGGGGCCCTCTCTCAGACGAATTCCGCTGTTGACCGTTCGGGTCCAGTCCCCGATGTACTCCAGCGGTGCGGACGGATCCGGGAGGAGCTGAGACGGCTGAAAAAGATAGTAGTACGGATCGACTGCGCCCTGCCGGCTCCGATAGACGCCGAAATGGAGATGGGGCGGCGTCGTGCGGGCATTGCCCGTGTTGCCGACGAATCCCAGGAGGGTTCCGCGCTCGACTTCCATTCCGGTTCTCGCGACTTGACTGTCGAGGTGGGCGTAGTAGGTCCGGGTGATCCGGTCCGAATCCCGCACCCAGACCACTTTCCCGCCGACCGGTGTGTTCTCGACCCTGTAAACCCGGCCATCGGTCGCCGACAGGACCGGAGTCCCGCGGGGCGCGAAGATGTCCACACCGTGATGATCTCGGCTTCCACCGTCCCGAGAGTCGCCGAAGAAGCTCAACACGGCCCTAGTGTCTCGCTCGGCCACGGGGAAAGCGATCGACGCGTCCACGCGAAGCTCGATCCGATACCGGCCCCCGTGGAGGAGCTCCGGTTGTAGCCGCACGACATATTCGGCTCGCCGCGTGGAGACGTACTCGAGAGCCTCGGTTAGGGACCCGGAGGACAGGACCGGAAGGGGATCGCTGGAGGCATCGTCCGGCATCCGGTACACGTCGATGAACATCCGGAATGGATCCCGCCCCTCGAGGTCCGCGTCGATGGAAAGCCGCTGACCGCGCCTCAACTCGACTCGATAGCTACGAGCCTCGGGGGTCTCTGCGAATAGGAAGCCCTCCTCCTCGAACGGAAGCGTGATGATCGGAGCGTCCTTCAGAGATCGCACGGCAGCGCTGGCCCACTGCGTACCGAGGGCCGTCTCCGCAAGCTTCACGGCACGCAAAGATTCCATGTAGGCTTCGTGAGGGGTCTGGTCACGAAGTACATTCTGAATCTGATCCACCTGATCGCATGCACCAAGCGTGAGAACGGCCAGGCACGCCAAAGCCGTCCATCCCGAGCACGGGGCGGTCACGTTCCGGATAAGCTTCATCTTGGTAAGACCCTCTACATGGATTCGGCTAAAGGATTCACTCGGACGGCTGGTAACTTTCATCGCCTTCTACAAAAATTCAACCATAGCGGCGAAATTCCTATATCTTCGCTCCTCCCCATTGTTCCACGGTGCGTCCCTTGGTACGAATAGCTGAAATTGAATCCGGCAGTGTCGCCGAAGATCTCCACCTGGAGATCGGTACGCGGATTATCCGTATCAACGGCCAGCGGGTTCGTGATGGCATCGACTTCACCTTTCTCCTGGCCGACACGAAGCTCGAACTGGAGACGGTGGACGCCGAGGGTCAACCGGCGCTTTACGACATCGAACGAGAGGCGGGCGAATCTATAGGGATTATTCCGGCTCCCGACACGATTCGGGAGTGCGGGAACAAGTGCGTCTTCTGTTTCATTGACGGCAACCCGCAGGACGTCCGGGAGAGCCTTTGGCTGCGCGACGACGACTTTCGTCTCTCCTTCACGTACGGAAGTTATGTGACGCTCACGAACCTGGGGCCGAGAGGGATGGAGCGCCTGGTGGAGCAGCGCATCAGTCCGCTCTATGTGAGCGTCCACGCCACGGAGCCCGAGGTCCGGATCCGACTGTTGGTCAACGACCGCGCGGGCCTGATCATGGACCAGCTCCGCTACCTGACCGACAACGGTCTGGACGTTCACACGCAAGTAGTGCTTTGTCCGGGGTGGAACGATGTGGCGCATCTGGAACGCACCATGAGGGATCTTCACGGCCTAGGTAAAGGCGTGCTGTCGCTCTCGGTCGTGCCCGTTGGACTCACGAAGTACAACCTCGGGCGTCCCGTCCGCGCGCTCACGAAGGACGAGGCCCGGGAGGCCATTGAGCAGGTGGACCGATTCCGTGAGACGGCGATGCGGGACCGCGGCGTGGGGTGGTGTTACTCTGCGGATGAGCTTTATCTGATCGCCCAGCAGGACCTTCCACCGGACGCGTACTACGACGAGGGCGCCCTGACGGAAAACGGCGTGGGAGCCCTCAATAGTTTTATGCGCCAGTTCGAGGAGGGGTTGGACGGCGTTCCCGAGCTCCCGTACCGGCGGATTCGACTCGTCACGGGGCGCTCTATGACACCTTTCTTCCAGGAAAGGGCGGAGCGGCTCGCCGAGGCCACCCGGACCCAGGTAGACGTGGTCACGGTCGTGAACGACTTCTACGGAGAAAGCGTGACCGTCGCGGGCCTCCTCGCCGGTCGCGATATCCAGGCGAGCTTGGGTGAGGCGGCAGCTGACGAACTGCTCTTGCTTCCCGCCGAGGCGGTCAACGCGGACGGGCTCTTCATCGACAGCATGCCGTTGAGCGACCTGACGGCTGCCTTGTCTCCCGCTACGCTCGCAACCGGTTACCAGATCACGGAGTGCCTCAAGAGTGTGGGACCGCCGAGGACGAGATGAACGGTGAGTAAGAGCGGGACGGCTGGGCAAGCCAAAGGGGTTCCGGTCGTGGCCGTCGTTGGCCGTCCCAACGTGGGTAAATCCACGTTTTTCAACCGGGTTGTCGGCGGGCGGGTGGCCATCGTCGACGACCGCCCCGGGGTCACCCGTGATCGAAACTTCGCGAAGGCCGATTGGGCGGGATGCCATTTTTTCCTGGTCGATACGGGTGGAATCATCGAGGGAAGCGATAAACCGTTGGACCGAGCGATCCGGGAGCAGGCGTATGCTGCCGTCCAGGAAGCGGATGTTATCCTCTTTCTAGTGGACGGTAAGGCCGGGGTTCACCCGCTCGACGAGCGCTTGGCGGACATCCTCCGGAAGAGTGGCCCGCAGGTGCTCCTCGTCGTGAACAAGATGGACAACCTCCCCGACGACACTGGACACCTGGATTTCTGGAGCCTGGGGATGGGCGATCCCTTGCCTGTGAGTGCCATCTCGGGAAAGGGCTCGGGCGACTTGCTCGATGCCATCGTGGCCAAGCTTCCCGAGCGCGAGGGCACCCACGGGGAGGAAGAGGGTGTGGTCCGGGTCGCGGTCGTCGGCAAACCCAACGTGGGCAAATCGAGTTTCGTGAACCGGCTCTTCGGCGAGGAGCGTGCGGTGGTCAGTGAAGTCGCCGGGACCACTCGGGATCCGGTGGACAGCCGAATGCAGTATCACGACAAAACACTCGTTTTCGTGGACACAGCCGGGTTACGCCGTCAGTCCAAGGTGAAGGACTCCCTTGAGTATTATTCGGCCCTCCGAACGGCCAAAGTCGTCAGGGGGGCTGACGTGTGCCTCGTCCTCGTCGATGCCACGGAGCCGATCCACATCCAGGACCTCAGGGTGGTGGAGCAGGCTTGGGAAGCGGGCGCCGGCGTCATTCTTGTCGCCAACAAATGGGATCTGGTCGAAAAGGATCACATGACGGCGGCCCAATTCAAAAAGGGCATCCGCCTGCGGGCTCCGTTCCTTAAGTGGGTGCCCGTCGTATTCGCATCGGCCCTGTCGGGCCAGCGCGTCCGAAAGTGCCTCGACCAGATCCTGGAAGTTCAGGATGTGCGCAACGAACGCATCCCGACGGCCGAGGTCAATCAGGCACTCGAAGCGCTCCTGCAGCACCAACCTCCACCACACAGCAGGGGTCGCCGAGTGAAACTCCGGTACGGCACTCAGATATCCACCGGGCCCCCTACGTTCCTCTTCTTCGCCAATCTCCCGAAGGCCCTGCCCGATCACTACATTCGCTACGTCCACAATAGCCTCCGCGAACGTTGGGGATTCGTCGGGAGTCCCGTCCGGATTCGCTTCAAGGAGAACTGATCCACATGAGCCCCTTCGTGCTCTTGGCTCTGGCTTACGGTGCTGGCGCGACGCCGACCAGCTTTTGGCTGGCGAGAGTCGTGTACGGAGTCGATCTGCGCACGCAGGGAAGTGGAAATCTCGGAGGCACCAACACGTTCCGGGTGCTCGGGTGGAAAGCGGCGCTTCCGGTGACGCTGGTCGACATCGGGAAGGGATGGCTCCCGGTCTGGTATTTTCCGCAGATCCAGTCCTCAACGTCCCCCTCGACCTGGGCTCTGGCCTACGGTGGGGCGGCGGTCCTGGGACACGTGTTTTCCTTCTGGGTAAGGTTCAAGGGAGGGAAGGGGATCGCGACGAGTGCCGGCATTCTCCTCAGCCTCGCTCCCGTCGCGGTGGCCGTGTGCCTCGGCGTATGGCTCGGCGTCGTCTCGGTGACACGCATTGTCTCGGCGGCCTCGTTGAGCGCCGCTGTGACTCTGCCCGTGGCCGTTTATCTGCTGCCTGGGCGTGAGGGAAGCCCTCTGGTTTGGTTCGCGGGAGCCATCACTCTGTTCGTAGTCTGGTCCCACCGGTCGAATATCGGGCGCCTCCTGCGAGGGGAAGAGGGCTCCTTCCGGAAAGGTGCGGCGGAGCCCGCTCGCGAACCTGTTCGGGAGCCAGGTGCCGGGCGTGGTCCTGAACGTGGACCTGTAGGTGGTCCTGAGCCGGGCGAAGACCGAGCGTGACACGCGTCGTGGTCGTCGGTGCGGGGAGTTGGGGAACGGCGCTTTCCTCCGTTATTGCGAAGAAGGGGCACGACACGTGCCTGTGGGCCTTCGAGCCCGACGTGGCGGAGCAGATAACCCTGGGCAGGGAAAACAAGACGTACTTGCCCGGCATCGACCTTCCCGAGAATCTGCGAAGCACAGCGGATCTCGCGTCGGCGGTTCAAGGAGCCAAAATCGTCGTATCGGTGAGCCCCGCGCAGGTCGTGGGAGTCGTGATGGCGGAAGCGGCCCGGCATATCCAGGATGACGCCCTGGTCATCAGTGCCTCGAAGGGCCTCGAGCTCACGACGCTTCGCCGAATGGACGAGGTCTTGGCCGAAGTGCTGAGCCCGGAACAGTTCGACGGATTCACGGTGCTTTCGGGACCCAGTTTCGCCCTAGAAGTAGCCCAGCAAGTTCCGACCGCGGTGGTTGCAGCGAGCGAACGCGCGGATGCCGCGTTGGCGGTGCAAGATTTGTTTCAAACGGCAAACTTCCGTGTGTACACTGGGGACGATGTCATTGGCGTGGAGCTAGGCGGAGCCTTGAAGAACGTAATCGCGCTCGGGGCAGGCGTCGTGACCGGCCTCGGGTGTGGCCATAACACCCTCGCCGCGCTCGTCACCCGCGGCCTCGCGGAGATACGCCGCCTCGGCGTTGCCATGGGTGCACAGGGCTCTACGTTTTCAGGCCTTGCGGGCATGGGTGACCTCGTCCTCACTTGCACTGGGGCTTTGAGCCGAAACCGCACCGTCGGCTATCGTCTCGGTCAGGGAGAGACGCTCGAGAACATCCTCGGGGGAATGTCGGCTGTGGCCGAGGGGGTCAAGACCGCGACGGCTGTGCACGATCTCGCTGCCCGGTATGGGGTAGAGATGCCAATCGCTGAAGAGGTCTTCGGAATATTGACCCTAGGCACCGATCCAGGACAGGCGGTCAAAAACCTCATGCAGAGAGGTCCCAGGCCTGAAGACTCCTTTTGAGGACCGAGCACCTTAAGGATTGAATACGCAGAGCAGATTTGACGCAGAGGGGATTGATAAGCATGGACACGGACGAACCCATCGCAAAAAAAGCATACTACTCGATCGGTGAGGTCTGCGATCTGGCCGATTTGAAGCCACACGTCCTACGGTATTGGGAGACCCAGTTCGAGCTCCTTCACCCTACGAAGAACCGGGCCGGCAATAGGGTCTATCGCCCGAAAGAGATTGAGCTGATCCTTCTCGTGAAGCACCTCCTTTACGAGCAAAAGTTCACGATCGATGGCGCTCAGCAACGGCTCCTGGACATGCGGAAGGGTGGCGAAATCGCCGAGGGCAGAAGAGACGCAGCGAATAGGGATTTCCTAGAAGGGCTGAAGCAGGAGTTGCTAAAAGTGAAGGAGGTACTGGCCGCGCCGCCCAGTCGTCTGAATTCTTGATGCAGATTCTCTGCACGAACGACGACGGATACTTGGCGGCGGGAATCGGAGTCCTCGCCGCCGCCGCCCGGGGGCTCGGTTCGGTTACGGTCGTGGCTCCGGATCGGGAACAGAGCGCCACCAGCAACTCGCTTACGCTCCATCATCCGCTGCGCGCTCGCCGTTCCGCGGACGGAGCCTTCGTCGTGGACGGAACGCCGACGGACTGCGTCATCCTCGCGATCAACGAATTCATGGACGGGTGCCCGGACTACTGCTTCTCGGGGATCAACCACGGGGCCAATATGGGGGAGGACGTTCTCTATTCGGGCACAGTAGCGGGGGCGATGGAGGCCACTGTGATCGGCATCCCCGCGATCGCCGTCTCCTATGCGGGAGACGCATTCGAGGACCTGGGGGCCTGGGAGGACGTCGTCGCCTCCGTGCTCCGGGGCATCATGGGGAAAGACGACTTTCCGGCCGATACTCTTTTCAACGTCAACCTCCCTCCGATCGACCCGGCGAAGGTCAAGGGCGTGCGAATCACCTCGCTCGGTAAGCGCCGATACAGCGACAGCTTGACGAAGGCCATCGACCCGTCAGGCCGTGATTACTATTGGATCGGGGGGGGAGAAGTCAGTTGGACGGTGGCCGAAGATTCCGACGTCACTGCCATCCGGGATGGCTACGTGTCGGTCACCCCGCTCCACCTCGATCTCACCAACTACAAGCTTCTAGAGGAGATCCGCGGATGGCGGTTGACCCTCTAGACGAACGCAGTTTCGCCGGATACCGGCGTCAGCTCATTGAGCAGATCCGGGGACGGGGGATCGATAACCTGGCGATTCTTCAGTTGTTCGATCACGTCCCGCGGCATCTCTTCCTGCCCGAGGGCGTATGGCCGCGGGCCTACGAGGATGCTCCGATCCCGATCGGATACGGCCAAACGGCGTCCCAGCCCTCGCTTCAGGCCCTTTACCTCTCGGTCCTCGACATCAAGCCCGACGACACGGTGCTGGAAATCGGGACTGGAAGCGGCTTTCTCACGGGCCTGTTGGCTCTCATGGCGGACCGCGTCTACTCGATCGAACGCATCCGAGAACTCTCCGTGCGTGCGCGCGCCGCGCTGGACCATCTCGGTGTCAAGAACGTGGCGTTGATGGTGGGGGATGGCACGATCGGTTGGCGGAAGTACGCCCCGTTCGACGTCATCGTGGTCTCGGCCGCATCTCCCTCCGTCCCACCGGCGTTCATCGACCAGCTGGCAGAGGGCGGGCGCATGCTCATCCCGGTGGGAACTCGGGAGCGGCAAGAATTGGCACTGGTCCGTCGCGAGGATGGTGAAATTCACGAGGAAATCATTCACGGAGAATGCACCTTCGTACCCCTCCTCGGGCGCTTCGCGTGGGCTTCCGAGGCGCCGGGAGAAGCCACATGACCAACCACGCTTCGGAGGACCGCACCGCCGCCCGTCCCATTAGGGGGCCGGGAGGGGTACGCCGACTGTACGATTGGGTCCTGCATTGGGCGGACACGCCGTATGGCCTCCAGGCGTTGGCCCTCCTCGCCCTCGTGGAGTCATCTGTTTTCCCCATTCCACCCGATCCGCTTCTCATCGCGCTTTGTCTCGGCGCCGCCAGCCGAGCGCTTCGTTTTGCGACGGTCGCGACGGCCGCGTCCGTGTTAGGCGGGATGCTCGGTTACGGTATTGGCGCCGTCGTGTGGGGGTCGGCGTCCGGCTTCTTCTTCGAGTACGTCCCGGGCGTGACTCCCGAGGCGTTCAGCACGGTGCAGGGGCTCTACGATCGGTGGGACTTTTGGGCAATTGTTCTAGCCGGGCTGACACCGATTCCATATAAGGTGTTCACCATTTCTGCCGGTGTCTTCGCGATTAACTTTCCCGTCTTCGTGCTGGCCAGCACCCTGAGTCGCGGACTACGCTTCTTTGTAATGGCAGGCCTGATCTACCGTTACGGGGAGTCGATACGTTTGTTCATCGACCGCTATTTCAATCTCCTCGCCTGGATTTTCGGGCTATTGCTCGTTTTGGGCTTCGTACTGGTCGACGTCATTTTCTAGCGCTGAAATACATTTTATTACGTTGCCGGGGGACATCCAGCGGGCGGCTCTACCACAATCAAAGCTCGTATATCACCACGACTTGTCCCGTAGCTCAGTTGGATAGAGTGACTGCCTCCTAAGCCTGATGAACAGGTCCCGCTTTTCACAGGTTTCGGGGTAGAATAAGGGAATTGTCCACTAGGTCCGAGTACGATTGTCTGCCCCGTACACGGGGTTAGAGTACGCTAACGTGCACACCAACGTACACACTTTTCAGATGGGGAGGGGCTTCGGTCTCCCCCCTTCGTACACAGCCTAATTTGAACTACCGCGCTGTTCGTGTTGAGACGCTTGCATCCTGCACGCCTTAGACGCATGCTGTCCCCCATCTCAACGCAGGCTCCGAAGGCCGCTACGTCATCGAGCGTGGGCTAGGCGAGGGCGGGATGGCTGCCGTCTACCTAGCGGATACGACCGGCTGACCAGCGAGTCCTCCCGTTCCGAGCCGGAGATCACCGCTCGTTTTGGGCTCTTTCGTCACCGGTTTTCGAACTCCTCCGTTCCCCACGGCTCCAGGCCGGATCCCGGGCAGTAGTCTCCGGTGCTTCTGTAGTGGGTGGCGAGGCACAGAAGGGGGGCGCCCAGGCTCTGCAGCAGCTCCACCGTCTCTGGGTACGGCGTCCGGGAGAAGGAACCGCCCTGACCTCCCCGAGCCATGTCGGCTGTGGACTGGCCGAGCCTGCTGGTAGCCGTCACGTCGGCCCCCTGCGACACCAGGTAGTGGATGAGGTCATTGCCGCCCCGGACTGCGGCGTAGTGGAGGGGCGTGTAGCCCCACGAATCCGGCAGGTTGACGTCCGCTCCGTGCTCCTCCACCAGGTACTTCACGGCCTCGACGAAGTTGTTGGGGACGTTGTTGATCCTGAACGCTCCGACCCCTAGGTATCCGCCTCCCGCCGCGGCGTGGATGGGATACGTGTTCGGGGTGCCCTCGGGAATGATCGGGAGCCCCGAGTCTTCCCCGAAGCGTCCGTCCTGTTGCCGGCCTCCTCTCATCTCGGGTACCGGCCACGCCGTAGGGATGTTCGTGTCGGCGCCGTGGGCTGCGAGCGCCTTCATCGCGTCGATGTCCTGCGCTAAGACCGCACGCCAGAACGGCGTGGCGCCCGTGAGGTCGATTCCGAGCTTCGCGTCGGCGCCGCTGCCCTCGTATTCCCAGTGCCACAGGTGGGAGTTGAGGCGCACGTTCGGGTCGGCACCCGCAGCGAGGAAGGCGTTCAACACCTCCATATACTCGGTCTCCTGGGTGTCGTGCGCCCGGGGCTGGGGATGGTCGGTGAACATCGGCGCCCACTGGGTCTGCAGCACCGCGAAGAGGGGCGAGATTCCGTCGGTGTGGGTCCGAAGGTTCGGATTCGCGCCCCGGTCGATCAGGACCATCGCCAAGTCGAACTGGCCGTTCAGAAGCCCTATCACGAGCGGCGTGCTACCGTCGCCGCTCGTCTGGTCAATGTCGGCACCGCCGTTGAGGAGAGCCCTGACCGTCTCGATATGGCCTTCGCGGGCCGCGTGCAGCAGCGCGGTCATCCCGCCGATCTTCCCGACCAACGTCTCCTCTCGGAGGGTGAAACTCGAGTTCGACGTTGTTCGCCCCTGGAAGTCCGCCAGGACCTTCTCGATCTCCTCTTCCGAGCGGAGGAACTCTCGCTGGGCCTCGATCGCGGCCTGTACCTCCTCAGGACTCAGCCCTCTCTGGACGCCGTTCTGCTCGCTGTATACGGCGAACGGGTCTTCGCGTCCTCGCTCGACGCCGAGCTCTTCCCGGAAGCGATTCTGCGCCGCCTGGGCCACGGCCACCCCACGGAGCACGTCGATGATCTCAGTATGAATGCTCGGATCCGCCCCGTGGGACAGGAGTTCGCGGACGGCCGCGGTGCGGCCCTGGGAGGCCGCGAACATCAGCGGCGTATGGCCGGCCGCGCTCTCCCTTGGGTCCACCGACACGCCAGCGTCGAGGAGAGTCCGCGCGGCCCCCTCTCCGCCGATGGCTTTCGCGGCTAGGTGCAGCGGGGTCACGCCCGTGTTGGTCGTCACGGCGGCCGGATCGGCCCCTGCCTCGAGGAGGACGCGGGCGACGGGGGCGTTGGCCTCCTGTGCGGCCAGGTGCAGTGGCGTGTAGTCTCCGATCCGCGTCTTCGCCTCCACGTCCGCCCCAGCACCCAGGAGGGCCTCGGCGATCTCGAGGTAGCCTTCCTGCGCCGCCATGTGCAGCGCGGTCAGCCCGTCTCCCTGGGCCGCATTCGCGTCGGCGCCTCCGGCCAACAGGGTCTGTACCGCTGCCGCGTCGCCGTTTCTAGCCGCTTCGATTAGCTGCCCACCCACCGGTAACGCCGCGGTAAAAAGCAGGGCCACCAAGCCCAACGCGATTATCGATTGCACGTTTTTCATGCGCCTCAACCCCCCCCGGATACGACGCTGCCCGGGAAGCTCAGGTCAAAGGCACCCGTGCTGTCACCGAAGGTGTCGATGTCGTGCCCGAGACCTTGCATCAGGCTCACGAAGACGTTCGCCATCGGCGTGCCCGTCGAAGCCTGCAGGTGCAGGTTGCCCTCCAGGGCGCCGTTCGCCTTGCCCATGAGAAGGAGTGGGCAGCGGCGGTGGTTGTGCAGGTTTGGATCGCCCATCGCCGAGCCCCAGACGATGACCGTTTTGTCCAGCAGCGACGCGTCGCCTTCCATGGTGTTCTTCAGCTTGTCCAGGAAGTAGGTCTGCTGACCCAGACGGTGCGTGTTGATCAGGTTGAACAACATGACATCGCTGGTCACGTTTCCGTGGTGTGAGGCGGCGTGGAACGACTTGCTCGTCCCGCTCTCCGGGTGGACCCGGTTCTGCAGGTCGAGGCCCGTTTTAAAGGAGATGACCCGGGTCAGGTCGGCCTGGAGCGCTAGCACCATGAGATCCGACATGACCTCAATGTGCTCTTCCCAGGAGTCCGGCACGCCCGAAGGCGCCTCCGGCATCGCCCGCTCCTCTCCGCTGCTGTTCTGGGCCTCGACCAGCTCGATCCGCCGCTCCAGCTCGCGGATGTAGGTCGTGTACTGGTCCAGGGCCCGACGGTCCGACGGCCCAAGTTCCCTCTTCAGCGCGGCCACCTTGCCCGCGACCCAGTCGAGAACGCTCCGACCGGTCTGGAGCCGCTCTACCCGATCCTCGGGGGTATCACCCGCACCGAAGAGCTGCTCGAAGACCACCCTCGGCTCCAGAATCGCCGGAAGCGGCTCGTTGGGAGAGGCCCAGGAGACCGACGTCGAATACGCGCAGTGATAGTTGTACGCGCACCCGCCCCCGCGATCCATCTGCTCAGTGGTGATCTGGAGGGAGGGAAGTGCGGTGTCCTGTCCAAAGCGGTCCGCGTGGACCTGGTCGATGGACTTGCCGATTTGGAGATCCGCGCCCTGGGTCTGTTTCGGATGGGCCTGTGTCAAGAACACCGCCGCCGAACGCTCGTGGTCGCCGCCGATCTGCTCGGCCCGATACGGCTCCGCCATCCGGCAATCCGTGTTGCTGACGATCGTCAGGTACTCTCGGAACTCCTCCAGCGGCTTGAGCTGGCTGTCGTCCATGAACTCAAAGTCGCGACCGATCTGGGCCGGCGCGAAGAGGTGCTGCTCGTCGCCCCATTCGTTGCCGCCTGCACACCCGTGCGCCTCCTCGATGCAGACTAGGCGCGTGAACTTCTCTTGGGCCGGGTCCCGCCTGACCCGCCCGGCGGGGATCATGGCGTCCATGAAGGGCAGCGCGACCGACGCCCCCACGCCGCGGACAAAGGTGCGCCGCGAAAGGTGCTTCCCGGTGATGAAGTTCATGGCCCGGCCTCTCTTAGTTGTTTGCGGTCGGTTGCGCTTGCCGCATCTGAAATAGGTCACTCTCGACGACTCCCAGAATGAATGAGGTCATCCTGTAGTCGTTCTCCGCCGCCGCGCTGGCGATGGCCCGGACGGTCGGCTGATCTAAGTACTCCGCGGGACGCCCGATCGCGTACGAGAGCAGGTGCTCGGTGAAGTTGCGCACCAGCGGGATCGGACGGCTCAGCAGGACCTCGGCGAGCTCTTTCGGCTGGCTGATCTGTGTCCCGTCGTAGAACGTGCCCCGGGTGTCCAGCGGCGCCATGTTCTCCCGGATCCGCCACTTGCCCGCCACGTCGAAGTTGTCCAGCGCCAGTCCGATCGGGTCCATGAAGCGGTGGCATGACGCGCACACCGGATCGGCCCTGTGCGCCTCCATCCGCTCGCGGGTCGTGAGACGACGCCCCCCGACGGCCAGGGGGCTCGCATCGAAGGTTGGAATGTTTGGCGGGGGCGGCGGGGGCGGCGTCCCCATGAGCACCTCCATGACCCACTTACCGCGCATCACCGGGGACGTCCGGACCGCCATGGAGGTCAGCACCAACACACTCCCGTGGCCGAGGATCCCTCGCCGCTGGTCGTTCGGGTAGTCCACTCGGCGAAATTTTGCTCCCGAGACGCCCTCGATCCCGTAGTGCCGGGCCAGACGGTCGTTCACAAATGTGTAGTCGGCGCCGAAAAGCTCAAGCAGGCTCCGGTCCTCCTCGACCAGGTGCATGAAGAGTAGCTGGGTCTCCCGCACCATCACGTCAACGAGTTGCTGCGAGAATTCTGGGTAGAGGTACGGATCGGGCCAGACCCGGCCCACGTCCTGCAGCCGAAGCCACTGGTGCGCGAAGCGCGTGGCCAGCGCCTCTGAGCGCGGATCGTCCAGCATGCGCCGGACCTGCTGCTCGAGCACCGCTGGATCCGACAGACGTCCGCTCGCCGCGACCTCGATGAGTTCCTCGTCGGGCACCGTGCTCCAGAGGAAGAAGGAGAGGCGCTCCGCCAGGTCCAGTTCGCTCAGCCGATAGCTCTCGCCCGGCCGGGCATCGTCGGGCACCCCCTCCAAGCGGAAGAGGAACTCCGGCGAGGAGAGGATCACCTGCAGCCCGGTCCGCACCCCGATCTCAAATCCCTCCCCAGCCGCCGCCTCGTCGTAAAATGCGATCAGCTCCGCGACATCCTCCGACGTCACCGGCCGCCGGAACGCTCGGGTGGCGAGCTCCGTGAGGATCGACTCGGCACAGGGCCGCGCCTCCGCGCTGGACGACGGGTAGCAGGTGAAGATCTTCCGGCGGCTCTCCGTCTCCGACACTCCCGTCACGTTCCGGGGGCCCGTGATCAGCACCTCGGTGACCTGCGGCGGGACGGTCAGGCCGTAATGGGAGCCGGTTTCCGCCGTGGACGACGATGCGGTGGGGCTAAGGCGATCCTCGTAGGGGCCCTCGATGCGGCGGACGAACGCCACCGCCACCGTGTGCTGCCCCGCAGGGACGAGGACTGGCTCAGTCTGGATGCTCTCGACGACGTACGACACGTCTCCGCCCCCGCGCCGGCCCCCACTGCCTGGCTGCGGAAGCTTGATGAGCGCCGCCGGCTCGCCGGCCACAGAGATGTCGATGTCGTGGAACAGCCGCGACCCTTCCCCGAAGCGGGTCTCCACCTGGAAAACGTACTCCCCGTCAGCCGGGAAATGGTGCGTCAGGACCATCCCGCCACGGGTCCCGAAGGGCGCGCCCTCGAGGCGGTCCCAGGAGTGCTGGGAAACCTCGCTTGGGTTCCTGAGCTTCGTCGTCTTGGAGACGGCCTTCGGGTTTCCGACAGCCAGGCGGCTGATCTCGGCGCCCGCCCTCATGTACGAACCCAAGAGGGTCGTCGACAGCGCCTGGGCGTCCGCCATGTTGTCGAAGCTCATCAGAATGACGTCCGTGGGCAGCCAATCCCCGGCGTCCACCTCCAGGGCCAGGACGTCGCGGATCGCACGCTCGTACTCGGCCCGACTGAGCCTCTGAAACCTGCGACCGGGCAGATTCGGGTCGCGGGAGGCAGCTTCGTCGACTAGCGACTCCAGAGTCTCCACGAGTGCCAGAAGTGTGTCGGCGGAGGGTCGCCTCTCCCCTGGAGGCGGCATCATCCCGGCTCGCAGCTTCAAGATCATCCGCTCGGCCGTCTCGGCGCCCTCGTGTGCCGCGTCGACGTCGAAGCTCTCGAGTGAGAGGTTTCCGGACAGCCTGCGGTCGCTGTGGCAGCGGACACAATACTGCTGGACGACGTCGTTCAGATCGGCGGCACGCGCGGATGGGAGGTCGACGGCCGTACCTTCCGACCGGGGAGTTGCCTCGTGGGATCGGCCGACCGCACCCAAGCCGGCGGGCTGATTCGAGGCCGAAAGCCAGATTCCCAGCAGCGTGGCAACGGCGGCGAGTGTCTTCATGCGGCGTCCTCCGAGGGATATATAATTCGAAAGTAACACGCTTAGAGGTGAATGAAAGACTGGATCGATCTGGTGGTGTGTCAATTTGAAAACAAACAGACAGGGGGGGTGCAAAGCGGACTATGCGTGCCTACTTCGACTGTAACGCGACAACGCCAGTTGAGCCGTCCATGCCAGAAATCGTGCGGCGACGGCGGCGACGGAACCGAGACTCGTCCGCGGCTCCTTCTCGCCCGCTGGCCTGCCGATACGGATAAGGGAGGCCGGGAGAGTTGCGTACCCAGCAACCCAAGTGTTCGACATGCGTTAGACCAGGTTCTGAGAGATCGGCCTGGAATCGGATCTGCGCCCCTCTTCCCCAGACCCACCGACCGTGCTGTACCCCTGTCGATTCACCTTGCCTCGACGTGGATCAGAGAAGCCGAGAAGATCGCTGGGTTCGAGACCCAGAAGGGAAGCCTTTCCACACTTACCGTAGAAAGTGGGTGACCGAACGGAAGCATTTGCCAGATGTAGACGTAGCTGCGGCAGGTGGCTGGAAGGACACACAGTCCCTCAAATCCGGCTACCAGCAGGCAGATACCGAGACTATGTTATGTGTCGTATTGGAGGTCGGTGAACTCCGTGAAATCCGTTGATTAGGCGCGAACGTGCACACCCAGTCGGATGCATGAAGATGGGAAGAGCCAAAGATGGCTTACTTAAAGGAACAACGCGCCACTGTCCCCGTAGCTCAGTTGGATAGAGCGACTGCCTCCTAAGCAGTAGGTCGCAGGTTCGATTCCTGCCGGGGACGCTCAGGGAAGGGAAGGCCCTGCAAGCACTTACAGGCTTGTGGGGCTTTTCTTGTATCCCTTCCATGTGTGTCTGTGCAAACAATGTGCAAACAGCAGGACCCGTTTCGAGGCCGATATCGACCTTGCCCGTCACCCCCCCCTTATTGGCGACCACGGGGCGGTACTGGTGCAGGACCGCACACATCGCCGCCACTGCAACGCCGTTCCCCGAAAATATTTGGTAGCTCGGCGGGTCCATTTTGCCGACAGGCGCGACCCCAGTGCCCCCGACCCCCCCCTATTCAGGGCACCACTGACGGCGAACATACAAACAGTGTTTTGCGCGTCCGATCAGGCTAGTACGTTGCGAGAGTACTTCTAGTGGAGGATGGCCCGATGAGATTCGTAAGCGCAGTAGCTCTAGCCGCAGTCATGCTCTGGGTGCCCGTAGATGGGGTTGCTCAGGATAGAAATCCTCTGGCGGGTGTAACATCAGTGGATCCCACTGTGTACCTGACCTGGGATGATCGCATCACCCTGAAGACCGAAAGTCAATTCGATCGGCAAGCTGAGGATGCTCTTGAGCTAGAGCTTCTGAGAGCAGGGCTAACAGTGGATCCTGATGCTCCAAATTTCGTGGCTTGCACTATCGTGCTGGTTACTCGAGAAGGGAACTCAGTCGCCTACGCTTGGCATGTGGCTTATACAGAAAGGGTATGGCCGTGGTTACTTCCCCCAGCCCGACAAGGGGACCCTGAAAATCGGCAGTGGGCGGACACCTGGTCACAGATGGGTACTGGTACCGTTGGCGTAAGTAATCTAGAGGGTGCTGAGTTCGGCAGGCGCTGTGCCGAACAGTTTGAACTTGCTTGGCGCAGGGCGAACAACTAGCCCCCCCCTCCGTGGCACCCAGCCACACCTAGCTGCCTAGCAGTGTTCTGCTCGTCCTGAGTTGCGGGTCTGAGTGGGCAGGGGCAGAATGAAGGGATAATAGGACATGAACTAGCTAAGGAGGGTCCATGTTCCAGAGGAAAGCAGTGCTTGCTGGATCTATCGCCGGAGCGTTCGGTGCTGGGGCCTGGGCTTTAATCGCCTACAACATAGGCTACGAAGTTGGATACATAGCGTGGGGTATTGGTGGGTTGGTCGGGGTCGCGGTCGCGTGGGGCAACGCCGGAGTTAAGACTTCGCCGATGGCGGCTGGCCTTTTGGCGGTTGGAATCTCAGTGCTTTCGATTGTAGCTGGGAAGTACCTCACTGTTGTACTCACGCTGGGTGACCCAGCTGAGGTTGTCCAAGAATTGATGGAAGACGATGAGTACGTCATGTCCCGTGTTGCTTACATAGTAGTCGAGGACCTAGAAGCTTCCGGGGAAGCAGTACAGTGGCCCTTAGGAGTCGAGCCTGATTTCGCTGTTAGTTCTGAAGATTTCCCTCCCGCTATATGGACAGAGGCAGAAGTCCGCTGGAATGAATCGTCTGAGGAAGAGCGAGCTGAATTCCGAAACGCACTGGCAGAAGACCTGACTGCGTTCTTTTCATCCAATAATTCAGCAGTTCAAGAGGAAGTATTTCTAGAATCGTTCGGTCCATTGGATATTTTGTTCTTTGGGCTTGCTATTATGACCACATTTGGCTTAGCAGGTGGGACTCGAAAAACCCAAGCTGAGGTTGCTGAGGAGTACTTGAGCGCGATGAAATTGGCGATGCTAAAGGTCTTACTCGCCGATGGTGTAGTTCGGGATGAGGAACTGAGTGTGGCTCGGGACGTTTATTGCCGGATGTCTGGACTAGAGATCACCGAAGAAGAAATCCGTGGCGAGGCTTTTGAGGCGCAATCCGACAATCAGGATCTCTATCTAGCGCTTAATGAACTCACCCCTTATTTGGATGACGAAAGTAAGGGGATGGTTATAAGAGCGGCTTTCTTTGTGGCTGCAGCAGACGGCGACTTTCAGGAAGAGGAACAAGCATTGATCAGTGAGATTGCTCGGTCAATCGATATGTCCGAGAGTCACCTCCGGGGTGTCCTTGAAGAGGCCATTCGTACGCAGTAGACACCCGTCACCTACGACCCCTGTCCCCCCGGCCTAGAAGACGGCAACTAGCCCCTCCGTGGCACCCAGCCACACCCAGCTAGACACTGTTCTGCTCGTCCTGAGTTGCGGGTATAAGTGGGGCGGGGCAGCATTAGTTGATCAGGTCGAGTTGCCAACCGTGACCCAATCTCCGGCGCGAAGATATATAAATGAAACATTTTGTCGTGATCGATTTTGAAACTGCGAATCCAAAACGTGTAAGTGCGTGTTCTCTCGGATACGTTGTTGTCAAAGATGGATCACTCGTGGAAAGCGATGGCTTCCTAATTAAGCCAGTCGGGGGACACGCCTCGTTCCAGACGAGCATTCACGGTATTACCAAAACTGACACCGCATTTAAACGCAACTTCGGCTCTAGGTATTCTACAGTAGCGCACCTGTTCGACTTACCGATTGTCGGCTATAGCGCGTTCGACAAACAGGTATTGAATGCACTCTCTGATCATTTCGATCTTGGAATTCACTTTGAGTACATAGACTGCTGCGCCCTGACTAGGAGGGCACTTCCAAATCTCAGAAACCACAAACTCACAACGGTTGCAAAACACTTCCAACTACCACCGTTCAAGCATCACGACGCTGTAGAAGATGCAAGAGCCTGCGCTGAGATCTTTCTCCTCCTTCAAGGCACACGCCCATCACATCCGCCGGAGCCCACTCAAGAGTTCAAGGCACTAGCATCAGCCATTCTGGAAGATGACCGAGTTGACTACAAAGAAGCATGCCAACTCCTCTACTGGCTCGAAGATCACCAGGGTAAATCGGCGGAAATCGACTCCCTCTTGTCTCTGGTCGGATCAGCCTTCGAAGATTCCTCGTTGGAAGAAATCGAAGGCGAAGCAATCAGAGCCATGCTTAAACTTCAGCTGGCCCGGATCACCTCTGCTACCAAAGCGGAGATCCACACAACTGATAAGATCGAAACTGGAGCCCGCATATCACCGACATCTTCCAGGGCGAAGACCCGTAAGACGGATGACGATGAAGAAGAGATGTCAACGCTGGGGTGTCTTTGGTTTTTGGGCGTGCAAGCTTTTCTAGTTTTCGTGGTATTAGCGATGTTCCAACCGGCTTGGGAAGAATCTCTGGGTTGGTGGCGATTCGTGGTAATCGTTCTAGCAGTCATCGCGTGGTTGTTTTTCACTAAACTTTTGAGCGTTTCAGTCACACGGGATAAATGAGGCCCGTATGACCGGGGGAACTAGCCTCCCTGTCCCCCCGGCCTAGAAGACGGCAACTAGCCCCTAGCCCCTCCGTGGCACCCAGCCACACCCAGCACTGTTCTGCTCGTCCTGAGTTGCGGGTCTGAGTGGGGCGGGGCAGAATCAGGGCATGACGATTACACAGTGTCCCATATGTGACGGCAAGGTTTCCGCGAGAGTGGAAGCCTGTCCGCACTGCGGGTGTCCCGTAGGGCCGCAGATCACTTGTCCGGACTGCGGGGAAAACTTCGCGGCCTCTCTCACGGCTTGCCCCGAGTGCGGCGGCCCAGTGGAGGCTCCTGAAGATCCTCAGGAACTCCCAGAACCTCCCACGTTAGCTGCGAGTCCCAAGGCAAAGGACGAGCGGGTTCATCTGAAGGATAAACTACAGGGTGTGATCCTAGTGGTGGGTATCATCGGTTCGATATTCGCCTACGCTACCACACCTCAGGTGTATAACAGGGATCAAGTTGGAGAGGTGCTATGTACCCGCATAGATCTCACCTACGCGCTTCGGGACTGTTATATCCCGGCTGCTGCCGCTGCTGTTCGTGTTGGTGCTGGTATTCTCCTCGGGACACTCGCGTTCGCGGGGGTCAGCGTCATGTACAAGGACGAGGAGACCGAGTCGGAGTCCGGTGGTGTGTCGGCCTCCAAGTCGGGTCAGTCGGATTCACGAGGTGAGCGTTCCGTATTTGCCCGGTGTCTCACCGCGGGACTTTGGTGTTTGCCAATTCTCGTGGTGGTGCGGGGCGCAGTTGGTGCGTTGATGGGAGTTCTCGCTGCTGACCTATCCGTGCCAGGCGGTGAAAATTATTACCTGGGTCTTGAGTCCAGCGTGGCGTTTTTTGAGGCGTATGGACTGGTTGTCAACGTCGCCGCCGTGTTCTTAACGGCGTGGCTTTCCTGGGTTGGCTTGCTGCCGGGCACCTCGAAGTGGAAGACCACCCCCTCCCCAGCACAATAGTACCCCGGCACCCGTCAACCCCCCTTCCAAGGCCCGCCCGCCCGCGTTTTGAACGGTAGCGACGGCCTTCTGTGTCGTCGCATCGACCGCAACGCGAGGAGAGTACCATGAACGCCTTGGAGAAGAAGCTGGCGTCGGCCATCGAAGAACTCATCGGCCAGGTGATCGGACCACACCCGGATCTCAAGAAACCGCTGGCTAAGATTCAGGGGGTCCTGAGGAAGATGGGGGCGTAGGTTAGCCTGGCCGGGTGTGGTTGCGGGAACGCGGCCACACCCAGCTATCCAGCACTGTTTTGCTCGTCCTGAGTTGCGGGCCGGAGTGGGGCAGGTGAGGATGAAGGCATGGAAAATCTCCTAGAAACCTTCCTTTTCAGTGGTGCCGCAGGTGGTATTTTTGTCCTCATTCTCTATGGCATTCGTGCTCTATCGGTAGATGAGAGCGGCTCACACGACCCAAGTGGACTGAATTCTACCGATCAGGACGGACGGAATTCTGTCTCTGATACCACGGACAGGAAGCGGGAAGAATCCAAGGACAGGGAGTCGAGTGCAGTCACCCGCTCAAACAGCAGGACCTTCAAAATCAAGTGTTACAGGTGCTCGGAACAAATCAACGCCCGGGCACCCCACTGTGTTCATTGTGGTGCCCCCAAGAAGAAGGCCGCTGCAACTAGAAAGAAGGCCGCTCCGAAGAAGAAGACTCCTGTGAGGGAGGCGGCGAGGGCTAGGAAGAAGTCTTCTGCTCTAATAACTGTTTGCGAGTCTTGTGGGGGTAAGATTTCTAAGAGATTGGATTCCTGTCCCCATTGCGGATGGTCCACAAAGCCCACGATCAGTTGCCCAGACTGCGGGGCGAGCTTCGCAGCTTCTCTCCCGGCTTGCCCGGAGTGCGGCGGCCCCAGGGCATGAGACTGAAAATGTGCAGGATAACCTACGACCCCTGTCCCCCCGGCCTAGAAGACGGCAACTAGCCGCTAGCCCCCCCGTGGCACCCAGCCACACCTAGCTATCCAGCAGTGTTTTGCGCGTCCGATCAGGCTAGTACGTTGCGAGAGTACTTCTAGCGGAACGGCCACCCCCATCGTTCGCAGGTGGCCCCCTATCCCTAACCGATCAGGTGGTGGTCCGTTGCGGGGCCGGGATCAGAGGACTATTTGATAAGAGTGCCGTTCACTTGTCGTGGATCCTGCTGGATTGGAGCGTGAAATGAGCAGTCGTGCGCTACTTCTCTGCGTTCTTTGTGCAACCGGCGCGCCGGGCGTCGTCTCCACCGCTACGGCGCAGAGCAGATCTTCCAACGCCGGCCAGTGGGAAGTCCCCAGAACACCCGACGGCCATCCGGACCTTCAGGGGAACTGGACCAACCAGACGATGACTCCGATCCAACGTCGAGAAGGGCTCGAAAGTTGGGCGCGGCAGAAGTTCGAGGCCCACCCCACGATCTCCACGGCGCTCGGCTCGGTCGGCTTCCTCATTCGGTTCGCAGTTTGGGCTACATTCGTCATGCTGGCCCTCGACAATAAGGGTCCGGTTTACACACCGGAAGAGGTCGCTGAGATAGAGCAGGGTTATGTGGACCGCACCGCCAGTGGCGCTCAGCCGAGCGACCCGGATCGTCCGCCACCGCCACCCAAGGAGGGCATTTCGGCCGCGGACTCGTACAACGACGTCTTCTTCGAGAGAGGATCCAAGGTGGCTGTAGTCTACGGAGAGCCCAGGACCTCGCTCATCACGTTTCCGTCCAACGGCCGGCTTCCCGCGCTTACGCCAGAGGGCGAGAGGCGGCGCCAGGAGCGCCGGGATGGCAGGAGCAACTTCGGCCAATACGACCACCCGGAACTGAGACCGCTCGCCGAACGCTGCCTCACTTCATACGGTTCACCGGCTGGCCCCCCGATGCTCCCGAACGGGGGCTACAACAGCAACTACACCATCGTACAGACCCCCGATCACATCATGATCATGACGGAGATGGTCCACGATGCTCGGATCATCCGCATGGGTGACGGCCCGCGACTGCCTCCACACATACGCCCGTGGATGGGAGATTCGTGGGGCCACTGGGAGGGTGATGTGCTCGTGGTCGAGACCACCAACATTCATCCCCTGCAACCGTACTCCTCGTCAGATATGAAGGTGACCGAGCGGTTCAGCCGGATGCGGGAGGATGCTATCCTCTACGAGTTCACTGTCGACGACCCGTCGACCTACTCGGAGTCATGGGGAGGCCAGATCCCGATGACGGCGATGCCCGACCAACTCTACGAGTACGCCTGTCAGGAGGGCAATTACGCGCTCTCGGCCGTTTTGAGCGGGGCGCGTTATCAGGAGCGGATGGAAGCGCAGGGGACGAGCAATTCTAGGGGTAATTGAGGCCGGCTCCAGTACCGATCTGACAACCGGCCACCCCCACCGTTGGGAGGGGGCCGCCTGCCCTAATCGATCAGCACTCGATATCCGTCAGAAAGCTCTGACCATCGCGAAGGTGGCCAGAGCTTTTTGAGTTTGAGAGCACTTCGTGGCGGCGGGAGCCGAACCCGCGCGGCCTCTGCGAGGCGGAGGACGCATCGCGAGGTTCGAGCCCTACCCAGCAGCGGCTTCCTGCGTCGCTGGAAGTGCCGCCGACTTGACCGTGCGAATGATCACCGCTCTACCGACTTGACCGTGCGAATGATCGCCGCCGCGACCTTGTACGGATCGGCGTCCGAGGCTGGCCGACGATCCTCTAGGTATCCCTTCCAGCCGTTGTTGACCGTGCCAATCGGAATCCGGATCGACGCGCCACGATCCGAAATGGCGTAGCTGAACTTGTCGATCGCTTGAGTTTCGTGCAGTCCGGTCAGACGAAGGTGGTTCGACGCGCCATACACGTCGATGTGGGCCCTGATGACCTCGGGCGACGCACCGAAAGCCTCGCAGATCGCCTCGAACGTGGCCTGATCGCCGCATTCGCGCAGCGTGGTGTTCGAGAAGTTGGCGTGCATTCCGGAGCCGTTCCAATCGCCCTCGAGCGGCTTGCAATGCCAGTTCACCGAAGCTCCGTACTTCTCGGCCGTCCGCTCCAGCAGATAGCGCGCGATCCAAGTCTCGTCGCCAGCGGCCCCCGCGCCCTTCGCGAAACTCTGGAACTCCCACTGCCCCGAGGCCACTTCGCCGTTGATGCCTTCGATGTTGAGGCCCGCTTCGAGGCAGAGGTCGAGATGCTCCTCGACGATCTCGCGTCCGAAGCTGTTCGCGGCTCCCACGGAGCAGTAATACGGGCCCTGAGGTCCGGGAAAGCCACCTGCCGGGAATCCAAGCGGGAGATCAGTGTCCGGATCCCACAGGAAGTACTCCTGCTCGAAGCCGAACCAGAAATCGTTGTCGTCATCCTCGATCGTCGCCCGGCCGTTCGATTCGTGCGCGGTCCCGTCGGCGTTCAGCACTTCGGCCATCACTAGAAACGCGTTGAGCCGCCCCGGGTCGGGGAAGATCGCGACGGGCTTCAGCACACAATCCGACCCGCTTGTTTCAGCTTGCTGTGTCGAGCTTCCGTCAAACGCCCAAATGGGGCAGTCCTCGAGGCTACCGCTGAAGTCAGCCAGAACTTTGGTTTTGCCACGCAGGCTCTGAGTCGGATGATTCCCGTCCAGCCATATGTACTCCAGTTTCGATTTTGCCATGGTCCTGTGGGGTTGAGGAAGATTCTTTAAAGCTGATACGAACCGCTTCCGCTTGGGACGACGGCTCCCGCACTTTCACAAAAGCAATAACTGGGCCAACGATTGATATCAAGTGCGACACCGCGTCAACCGCAGTCAATAACATGAGAATCCTGGATTTGTACCCGGTTCCGGCAAGGGGCCACAGAGGCGAAGACCTACGTGAATGTAGGATGCTCGGTAGTCGCTACATTGTCGTAGCTTCGTCGCTCGGTCTGTTGCCGCTTCATCGACAACCTGCGACGGATTGAGCGACGGGCTGACGCCTTGCCCATTCGGCCCACCGGTGCTCATCTTGGCCTGATCGCAAGAAGAATGGTTATGACGGCTACGAGGTGACGACTTGAAGATCTCCCGTCGAGAGATGCTCAAGGTCAGTGCGGGTGCCGGGGCGGGCCTGCTGCTGAATGAGCTCCCGGCCTTCGCCCAGCAGCAACCGCTGCTCATGCGTTCGATCCCGTCCTCGGGGGAGGAGATCCCCGTGGTCGGGCTTGGTAGTGCGCGGACATTCAGCGTGGGCCCACCCAACCCGCAATGGGTGCGCTTGAGTGACGTGCTGGAGCGCTTCTATGAAATGGGAGGGCGCTTTTTCGATACGGCGCCGTCCTACGGGACCTCGGAGAGGGTGGCCGGTCAGTTGCTTCAGGAACTCAACATTCAGAACGACTTCTTCTTCGCCACCAAGATCTCGACGGGTGGAGGCCGGGAGGCCGGGCTCGGTCAGGTGGAGGGGTCGCACCGGAGTTGGGGGCGCGAGACCATCGACCTGAATCAGGTGCACAACTTGCAGGACGTCGACATCCACTTGAGGACGATCCGCCAGGCCAAGGAGGAGGGCCGAACGCGGTACGTGGGAGTGACCACTTCCTTCCCACGGCAGTACCAGCAGATGGAGCAGGTGCTCCGGAACGAGGCACTGGATTTCGTCCAACTCAACTATTCGCTTGGAGAGCGTGGGGCGGCGGAGCGTCTCATTCCCCTGGCGCAGGACCTCGGAATCGCTGTCGTGGTGAACGAGCCATACAACGTTGGCCGGCTGTTCGCGGCGGTGGGCGGCCGTGACCTTCCGGACTGGGCGGCCGAGTTCGATTGCCAGAGCTGGGGGCAGTTCTTCCTCAAGTACATCCTGGCGAATCCGGCGGTGACGGTCGTCATTCCGGCCACCTCGGATCCTGAACATCTCGTCGACAACATGGGCGCGGGTGTAGGGCGGTTGCCGGACGAGCGGACCCGGAGGCGTATGGAGGACCTGTTCGACGAGTTATAGTGACCCGCAGTGGCCAACCACAACTGAGGCATCACGGGAGCTTGTCATGCTATTGGTGAAGACTGCGATCGTACCCCCGCCGCACGCATCGCGCCCACGGACGGTCGGCCTGATTTTCGGAGGATGCCTCGGGCTTTGGCTGTTCGTCGGGCTGACTTCAGCCTCGGCGCAGCAGCCAACCGCAGAGCTCCCCCAGCGCGTCCCGGCGCCGTTCATGAGCTATCAGGGAGCCGGTTGGCTCGAACGCCCAGAGCGTGTCGAGGAAGAGATGCCCGACGAGATGCTGGCGGTGATGGCCCTCGAGGACGGCCATGTAGTAGCGGACATCGGAGCTGGCTCCGGATTCTTCGCCCGCAGGATGGCCAGGCTCGTGGCTCCGACCGGCACGGTCTACGCTGTGGACATCCAGCCCGAGATGCTGGACATCCTACGGGGCTACGTCGAGGAGGAAGGCGTCACCGGCATCGTGCCGGTCCTGAGCGAATTCGATGACCCGAAGCTTCCCGAGGGGGAGATCGACTGGATCCTGCTCGTCGACGTGTACCACGAGTTCGGAGACCACGAGGCCATGCTCGCCAAGATGTGGCAGGCGCTGAAGCGCGACGGCAGGGTGGCTCTGCTCGAGTATCGAGTCGAAGACGGCACCGGCGACCACATCAAAGGCGATCACCGGATGTCGGTCCGCCAGGTCCTCAGCGAGTGGGGTCCCGCGGGGTTCGACCTCGTCGAGTTGCACGAGTTCTTGCCGAGTCAGCACATGTTCATCTTTCAACGCACTCTGCCCGATGATGTAGCTCGGATCGAGCCGCGGTCGGTCATCGCGGAGTACGACATACTCGAGGCGATCAGCGCGGGTCATATCGAGGTGAGTGCTTCGGAGTTGGGATCGGAGACCGTCAACTTGACGGTCAGGAGGATGCGGCCCGAACCGATGGTGATCACGTTCTCCGTTGGTACGTACTTCGAGACTCTGGGAGGAGCGGGCGACATGATCGCGCGCAGAGACGGGGCCATGATTCTCCTCGAGGACGGCCCCCAGGTCTGGCCAGTGCTGGTCCGCAGTACGCCTTGGACAGGGCCGGCCCCACAGCCGCAGGACCGTTTCGAAATCCGGTCCGACGACGAATACATCGCCATGCGCAACGTGATGTGGCTGTTTCAGGGGATAAACCTCCACCCCTTGGTCGAGCCCGTGCTCCAGCAGCTCGCTCTATGGATTGCCTCGGAGGACCCCGGTTACGATGCTCTCGTGGAGCACGCAGCGAGTCTGCCGATTCCGGTTGAAGAAGCCGTGGCAGCCGCCGTAGCTTACGTGAATTCGAGCGGGATCGACGTCACCGAGAAGCGAATCTGGACTGAGCGCGAGAGGTTCGTTCCCGTCCTCAGAGATGAGGGATTGAGGAGGTTCTTCGAGGCCCGCGATCGGAGGTAATTCTGGTCCGATCGCCCGGTGATGATTGTAGTGGCGCGCGCCCTGCCGTTGCTACCTTTCTCTTAGCCCTTAAGGCGAAGGGGAATCACCGATGAAAGGCTCCGACAAGAGATGGCTTCAGGCCCGGCTCGACGCATGGGTCGCGCAGGACCTGATCCGCTAATCGAGGATCCCCTCGAGACGACGTTGGGCGATCATCTGGAAGCGGATGTCCGGCGGCTCTATGGCCGGCAACTCCAACACTCGCTGAAACTGGACTCGGGCCTCGGCATTCCGGTCGCGAGCCAAATACATCCTTCCAAGGTCCAGATGGAACAGGATGTAGTCGGGACTCAGTTCTACGGCACGGGTGAGGTAGCGCTCGGCATCCTCCCAAGTGGTGTTGTTCACGATGTCGGCCCCCATGAAGTTCCTCGCCACAAATCGCTCGATGGCGGAGAGTCTCCGCACCCGGTAGTTGAGGAAACCAAGGGCGTGGTGGGCACCGGCATGCAGGGAGTCCATCTCCAAGACCTCGTGGGCCAGGTCGTACACCTCCCCACCGAGGGCGGAGGCCTCTTGGCCTCCGGTCTGCGCGGCTCGGAGTCCCTTTGCGCTCAACAGCCAGTACAGCCCAAGGAGACCCCCGGGCTCGACCTCAGTGGCCCGACGGGCGTAGGACTCCCCGGTCTGATACCACTGATTCTGGATCTCCCTCCCACGGGAGAGGAGCCCTAGGGCGATGGCGGAGCGTGCCGCGGCCCACAACGGTTCGTAAGTCTCCGGAGCGTCGTCGATGACATCCTCGAAGAGTTGGAGCGACTCCATCACCTGATGGTCCCAGTAGAGCTCGTGCGCCTCCGGGATCCTGGGGTCGACGCCGGATCGCATCGGATCCGCCGCACTCGCTGCGTCTCGACCGGAGATCGGCCCGGAATCTGTCCCGGTCCCGGTCTGCGCCGCGGACAAGGGCCCGACGACCAATAGGGCACCGCCGAGAATCGAAAAAAGGTGTCGTCTGGACGAGGCGTTCACAGTATCGTGCAGCCTGCGAGGAGTGAGGGGTTGGGTGGCTTGATATGTCCGTCGTTCGTACCCCAGTAGCCCGAAAAGGTCATCGATAGTCTTGTGAGACCCTATGCTCCCTGCCCTCGCCCGGCTATCATCTTGCCGTCTCGAAAATCCGCGGGACCCTGAGCTTCCAGCAACTGTCATGCGCATCTCCCACCGACACCGATTCGTGTTCTTCGCGAGCCCGAAGACGGGCTCGAGGTCGGTCCGTAAGCTTCTCGATCCTTATGCCGAGATCCACGGCCTGCGCGGCCACGAGGTCACGGAGGACTTCCCGTTCTACAATCACATGCGGCCGCTCGAAGTGCGTGATGCCTTCAGAGAACGGGGTTGGGACTTCGAAACCTATTTCAAGTTCGTGATGGTCAGGAGTCCGTGGAGCCGGTTGGTGTCCCTCTACGAGATGTTTGCTTTCCGCGAGGGAGGGCAGTGGTCGCGCTTGAGGCGTCGGACCACCCGGCACCGTGGATTCCGGATGTGGGTGCGCACCCTCGATCCCGAGGGCCGTGGCGCGGTGGCACCCGGCCTGGAGTCGAGCGTGATCCGCTTCGGGGCGCTTTCGTTTATCGGCTTTGCTGGAGACGAGGACGGACGGCCTCTTGTCGACGAGGTCGTCAAGTTGGAGGAAATCGAAAGTGCTCTCCCGCCCGTGTTCGAGCGTCTGGGTCTGCCGGTTCCGCAGCGACTTCCACAGACCGGCCGCGGCCGATACCGCGGCAGTTATCGGGCGTACTATGACGACGAGACGTGTGAACTCGTCGGGGAACTCTATGCTGCAGATATCGAACGATTCGGCTACACGTTCTGAGGCTGCAGGCCATCATCAAGGGGCGCTCGGCAGTCAGTCAGCCATGCGTAGACACCGCTTACAACGGAGTCTTTGACCCCCGGCGTATTTCAATACACGCCCGAGACCGACGTCGTCGAAGTAGCTGCCCAGGCAGAGCGTAAGACTGTCGGGTTCGGACAAGAATGCCTGAACGGCCCAGACCCGACCGATGATGCCGCAGAGCAGCAGCATGGTCTTCGGCGAGGCGGCGCCGTCGGTCGCGCTTTGCCCCCATCCAATGGTGTCCGCCCATGCATCGAACACCTCAGGGCTGTCGTGTGCACGGAAGCGATCGACCCTGAGTACCGCTCGAAATCGAAGTCCGAGCAGACGCTCGACGGCGTCGACGTCGTGTTCGGTGCTGCACACCAGAAACGCTTCACCGCCTCTTTCTACCAGGCTGGCCGCCACTCGGGGCCGACTCCAACGCATCGCGTGATGGAAGAGCGTCGCGGGAACGCGCTGGTGGTGCTTGAAGTCGGGAAACTTTCGCAGCACGTCTTCCGCTTGAACCCCATGGCAGCGAGGGCACGGCAGGCCCACGAGGAACCTCTCTCGGATCCTTTGATCGGAGGCGCTGGTCAGGCGTACGATGCTGCTCTCAAGCAACAGTCTAACCCGCTCGGGGCAGATCTCGACACCGTCCCTGTTCGTATGTGCCCCCTCGATCAAACAACGACATTCGCCGTCGTTGAAGTGGGCGAATCCGAACCCTCGACCCTCCTTCAGTTCTCGCAGCACGGCGTGAATGGGCCACGCGTCACACCCCGGCGACCCGCCATGTTCCGACGACTCAGCCTGATCGAGGTCTGATTTCCCGACGCCCCATATCGAGTGCGAGTAGACGCGGCGCTGCCGCAGAAGGCCCTTTCGTGCAAGCCAGTTTCGCAGACGGCGCAGGGGTGGGTTGTTCATCTAGGGTCGGGCCCACCGTGTCCGGTCGCTCCCCCACCGTCGGACCCAATCGGTTCCTCCCAGTCGTATCCGAACATTTCCAGGTCCGGCCGATAGAGGTCGGCCACCCGTGCCCGGAGCGTCGTATCGTACAGCGCCCGCCAATCCTCGCTTTCGCTTGTCCGTGCGTGCCAGGGAAATGGAATCGTTCGTCCCAACGTATGCTCGACCCGCTTCCAGGCTTCTGGGAGTTCTTCCAAGTGAAGCCACTGCACGGACTGTTTGCGTGCCTCCGCCAAGCTGACCCCGTCCGCGGTTGCCGTCGGTCTGGACTTCAAGAACTCTGGCGTCGAGTGGTGGGTCCGCCCGAGGTGGATGAGAGTCCGGGCTGCACGCCCGGCCCAAGGGATTCGGGACGTGATCGCGCCTGCGTGCCGCAGGACGTCGACCTGCATCCGGAAATGACTGTTCCCGTCGCGTACGCCAGGCAGCAGCTTGACGAACTCGGCGAAGTTCAGCTCGGAGAGGCGTCGCGCCCCCGCGTTCGATCGGCACGGCCATACCCCGAGTTCCCGGAGCAAGTGGCGCTGGCACGGCTCCAGGCCGCCATTCCGGTCCAAGGCCTCGATCGCGTCCCGGCACTTGTTGCGAAAGCACGAGGCGGTCCGGGCCCATGGGTCGCGGACCACCAGGAAACGGGGCCAGTTTTGGTCTTGCCGGGGGGGGCGGAAGGACGGTTGTGCGTATGCGTGAAGACCGGGGAAAGTCTGTTCGAGAGCGGTCAGAAGGGAGCGGGAGGCGACCTTGTTGTTCCAGAAGAACAAGAATCGGGGCTCGGACGCATGGACGCTGACGGCCAAATCAGGCCCCCCCGAAGGCGGCTCTCAAGGCGCGCGAACGCCAGAGCCCTGACGCTACGATCATCGCGATCGAGGCCCTCGCGATCGCGTGACGGACTGCGCGGGTCGGGTGCGTGGGAGTATAACCCCCTGCCGAAAGGACGGGGGCCAAAAGGGCCTCAGCCCGCTCGAGCCGAGGCCCTGAGAGGATCTCGCGGTAACGGCCCACGGCCGCCTCCGATACACCCTCCAACGTGGTGTCGAAGCGGGAGTTCCCGGAGTACTCTGCGCCGAGAACGGTCGGGGTGACGACGACAGGATCGTACGGGACCTCCAGGAATTGACACACCGCCTGCATCGTACCCACCGGGTCACGCACGAGTCGCTCGTACGCGACCACCGAGAACCGCGAATCGCCTTCGTGCTCCGTCACGATCCGATGGGCGAGCCGCCCGGTGACGGCCATCTGAAAGATGGTGCGGGAGGGTTTCTGTTTCAGGGCTGAGGCGATGACGTCGCGTGGGTCCCGGCGCATTGCAAGAATCCTCGCGTCTGCTGGAAACCATTCGAGCAGCGTGGTCGCCTCATACAGATGTCGCGGTGTCTTCTCCACCCACCGGGTACCCGAAGGTGCCCCTGTGAACTCCCGCCATCCCTCCACCAGGGCGACCAACCGCGCCCGCGGTCCGCGTGCCTGGTCGAACGCTTGTGTGAGGATGTCCTCTACTTCATCTCTCGATATAGATGGCCGGTGCCGGTGAAGCGTCGGCCATAACCGAGTCCGGTCGAGCAGGCTCGTGACCGGATCGTCGGAGTTGGCCCAGTCGAACAGGTGGGTCTCGAACGGGAGCACCAGGATGTCGGGATGGCCATCCAGCAATGCCCGCAACAGACTCGTGCCAGATCGCGGGTGCCCCACGATAAAGGTCGCGGGCGCCGTGCTCAAGACATCCACCGATCGCTGAACTCGCGCATGAGTAACGTGGTGTTTCGGCGCTCGGGATCGACCCCACCCCGGTTGTGAGCCCCCAGACGGCTGCTGCGGTAGACGTGTCCTCCGAAGTAACGGGGAAAGCTCCCGGGCCGGCTCGGCACGATCAGCTTCGGCGCCCGGCAGTGAGCGGCGAACCAGGTATCGTCTTCTAGCCAGGCAGCTTCGGGAGCACCGTCGAGATCCGCCAATCGATCGAGATCGAAGAAGCGTGGGCGAACTATCACGCCTCCATACCCGTGAAGAATGTCCACGGGGAGGGGTTGGCGCAGACGAGAGCCGCGAAGCGACACCCCACGCTCGTACCGCAAACCGTCGATCGTTCGGCCCACGAGCCCCTTTCGGCGGTCGACCAAGTCCAGGGGAACGATCAGGCCGAAGCAGCCTACCGCGGCGTCCGGATGCTGCTCGGAGGCCGCGAGGAGATCTTCCAGCAGTGTGGGACGGTAGATGCGGTCGTCGTCCACGGCGACCACGCGCTGATCCGGGTCAGTGTTGAGGAGTGCCGGCAGGATCTTGGTGGCCGGTCCCCAGTCCGGGGAGCGGACGATCTGTACGACTTCGAGTCCCTCGAGTTCTTCTGGGACGGAGTACTCGACCTGTTCGCGGCGACTGTGCGTCGGCAGATGAAGCAGGATTCTCCCAGGGGTTACGTTCTGAAGAAGGAGGCTCTTGAGCGTAGGCACCAAGTAAGGCAAGCGGCTCGGAATCGTCGTGAGGCCCACGATGAGGTTCGACCGCGCCCTCGCAGCCGCAGCCGCATCGAGATCACGGAGGTGGCGCCGCATCAGTGCAACTTCATACCGGATCTCACGGACGGGCTGACGGCCCTCCAGTCGGCAAAACAAACCGTAACCGGTGACGCTCAGCGCCCCCGCTATCAACAGGGTCAAAAACAAGAGAGTGGGTGGCCCCTTGTCAGGCGCGCATCAGAGAAGAGAAGGTATCAAGGTTCTTCAAATCGATATCCAAAATGCTCCATGTGACGATGATACATCTTCGCTACGAGTTCTCGCGTGCGGTCATCGTAGTAGGTCGAATAGTGTCGCCGTTGTTGTCGGCTTTTCGTTTTCAAAGATGGAAGCCCGGATGGGGGCAGTCCGATCCGCTCACACACCGATGCGTAGTCACTCTGGAGATCCTCGTAGCGAATCAAGAAGTCGAGCCCCACCGCGCCCGAACGGTCGAAATAGAACGGATCGTTTGGCTCATAATAGCGCAACATGTGTGTCACGAAGAACTCGAATTTGACCACGTCCATCTTCCGCACGCTTCGTGCCAAGCTCGCACCCAGCGCCCTGAAATTCTTCCTCACTCGGAGGGGACGGGTCCAGAATCGTTTCAAACTCCTCCCGACGGCGCCCTTGTAGGGCTGCCCCTCGTCTCTCCGGATTGCCCAGTGGTACTGGGACACCACCAGATCCCACGGGTTGCGGGTGATGGCGAACTTGAAGTACGCGTTCCAAATCTCCCGACCGAGTTGCTTGCGGACCCGTCTCAGCGTCGCGTGGCGTCCGTAGCCCGGCCACTTCTTGCCGGGGTGGACGTACGGGTCCTCGTCCCACTGGGGATCGAATGCACCGATCGGAGTGATGATGTCGTCGTCACCGCAGTGCTGAGCAAGTGCGACCTCGACACTCGTCCCGGCGACTTTGCGGGGCTTGAGGAATATGAACTTATGGCGATGCGAGATGATCATGGATGCCTGGCGAACGGAAGTGTGCGGCGAGCGGCGAATGTTGGAGTTCCCTCGAAAGAATAGCAACTTGGTTGACCATGATGCTCCGGTCGATCGCCCAACGAACCCGCAGACGTGAGATGACGTCGCAAAAATGACCTCGCAGAGGGGTGTGTCTGGTGGTGCACCCGGGGAGGTGCCCGTGGGGGCCCCTGTCGTCGATCTCGTGTACGCCTGGGTCGACGGGGGCGACCCACAGCTTCAGGCGGACATGCGACGCTACGCTTCGGGCTCGCACCACCTGAACCCGGAGCGGACCCGCGATTCGTACGATCTTTTGCGGTATAGCCTCCGGTCGGTGGCCATGTTCGCCGGCTGGGTCAATAAGGTCCACATCATCACACGTCGCCCGCAGGTCCCGGCGTGGCTCGACGTGAGTAATCCGAGAGTGAATGTTGTCCATCACGACGAACTGAGTGGCTTCGCCCCCTACCTACCGACGTTCAATTCGACGGCCATCGAAAGCTTCGTGCACGCGGTTCCCGGTCTTTCGGACCACTTCCTGTACTCGAACGACGATTTTCTGTTCGGGGCCCCGACCGTCCGAGAGGACTTCTTGACGGCTGAGGGTAAACACCGGGTTTTTGGAACCTACTTTGGGATTTGGCTTCCGTTCCGGATCTATCGAAAACGATGGAAGTTCTTCAGTACCGTGCATCTCGAGCACTGTCCTCGGTTCGTCTATAAACCGTTTTGGGAGGACATGTTGGAGGCGAATCAAAAGGCGTTGCACCGGACCCGCAATAGCCGTTTCCGGGCCGGTTCGGACTTGCGCATGGATCGACTCTATCGGATGTGGATGCTCGGCCCCAGGCGGCGGCACGCCGAGGCTGTGAAGGCCCGCGAACTGCTTCAGTACCATCGTTTTCACCAGATCGGTAATGCCCGGGAAGAGCAGGCTCGCGCTTTGGACGCGCTCATGGAGATGCGGCCCAAGTTCTATTGTCTCAACGATGACCAGGGGGCGGATCCCGACGCCTGGGTGTGCGAGCGCGTGCGGGACTTCCTCGACGAATATTATCCCGACGCCTCCGAATTCGAGCGACAGGAAGAACCGTGAATGTCAGTGTAGTCATCCTCAACTGGAATCGACCGGGGTGGTTGCGTCGTGTGATACTGCCCTTGCTCGCCCGGCATCCACTCATCGACGAGATTCACGTCTCTCACGGGCGTGAGCGCGCGCGTTTCTCGTACAAGAGTCAGCGCTGTGACATCATCCACCGGCACGACTGGGATCTCAACGATCGCTATGGGCTCGCGTTACGCTTCGTAGCAGCCAGGGAAGCGAGGAACGAGGCGGTTTTGATCGTCGATGACGATTTGGTGGTGCCCGAGCGTTCGATCACCGCTCTCAAGTCGTTCTTCGACCAAGCGCCGTTCACGCTGCACGGGATCTTCGGACGTCGCATCAGCTCGGCCTACCAATACTCATACGCCGGTTGGGAGCGTGGGGAGACACCCGTCGTCCTCACTCGCTGCCTCATGATGCATCGGTCGTATGCGGACGTATTCCTCGAAGCTGAGTTGTCTGCCGCCGAACTCATCACCCGGGGCTCACCCAAATGGAACGGGGAGGACATCTTCCTTTCCCTCCTATCGATTCGGGATTCGGGGACGCTGCCACGCGCGTACGATCTACCCTTCAGGAACGTGTGGCGGATGCATCGGGGCAGTATCTCCCGGACGGATGTCCCTCACGGTGAACCGGAGAAGATGGACCACCGGTCCTACCGCTCCTGGTTCACGCGCGAGGCGGTCCAACTGCTTGGGGTCCAGGCGCAGATCGACGACTATCTGCGGCGGCCTTCCTGAGGGAGGAGGTCAGGGACCTCCTCGGGGGAATTCGAACGTGAGCCCAAGCCTCACGAGAACGGAGAAGCGTCCTTCACTGGGCCCGTTCACATGGCCCGGATCCGAGATAAAGCTTCGGCCAATATCCCACTCCAAGAAAGCCTCACGGCGGGGCTGGTATCGCCCCTGAACCGCCACACGCTTGGTGGTCTCTAGCACACCGTGGAAGATTCCGGGTAAGCCCAACTGTGGCGGATCGGGATTCCGATAATCGCCCTCGCCCTTGCGCTGAAACTGAAGAACGGGTGACACGCGCAGGCCCTGGATGGAGGGATACCAGTCGGCCCGCAACGTGAGACGGTCGTAGTCCGACCATGGATCCCCGAGTCCGCGGTCCAGATGCATCCATACCTCGGTGAGTATTCCGGAACGGTACGACCACGCGGAGACCCTGCGGTAGTCGAAGCCCAACTCGAGTTGGTCGGACACGCCCAGATACCGTCCCCCCAGGCTCAGTTGATAGGAAGTGGCCTCGATAGGCCGGTTTGAAGTGCCGATTCGTGGGTTGAGGTCGAAATCGTCGAGGGCGAACTCACCATAGAGCGTACTCTGGCCTCGCTTCCACCAGAACATCGTGTTGAACATCATGTTACCGGAGATCGCTTGCCGGTCGTAGTTGGAACTGTGGTCGAAGAAGATGAATTCCACCGGGTTGAACAGCCGAAGCACGGCGCTCTCTCCCGAGTAGAGCGCGGACTCGCCGACAGACACCCAGAAATCGCCGCGCCGGTAGTCGAGCCGATTGCTCACGATGTAACGCTGTCGCCCGTCGACCGACTCCAATTCGCCAGCCATGAAGCGGAAGCTGAGGTTCCCCCTCCCTAAGTCGAGCCCGATCTGGGGATAGGGGGTCGCGTTGTCTCCGATCATCATGCCGGTCTGGCCGACGGGACCCCAGTTCCGCTTGAACCGGCCGACCCAGATGTTGCCCCATGGAAAGGCAGCCGTCAGGTAGGCGTTGTCCGTACGCCCGAAGAACTTGAATCCGCCGGGGTTCTGCCCGTCCGGATCGCCATGCGCATCCTTCCACCATGTGTCCCGAGTGAGTCTCGTCTCGGCCGCGACGTTGTGGGTTTCTAGCCAGAGTCCGCCCGCCCAGGACCACCAAGCACGATCCTTCAGCCCCTCATTACTCATGGTGCGGTAGGGTATCAGCGGATCACGTCGCCGGCTGTCCGCGCCGGTTGACCCAAGAAGGAATTGGAAACCCACTCGCTGTCCCGCCGTCTCATCTTCCGATTCAGAAAGGCGGGCGAACTCAGGGGCGAGTTCGCCCATCAGCATGCGCACCCAGCCGGCAGTCGGCTCCTGAAGCCCGTCCGCGTCGACGCCGACAAGCTCTGCGGCCACATCGATTCTGCGGTAGGGCTGAACCATGGGATTCAGGCCCTGCAGGTAGCCTCTGCTCCTAAGCCGTTCGATCGCCTCGTATGTCCACGAGTCCATCGAGAGGATACGTGACCCCATGCGGCCCGGGTCCTGCGCTGACGCGTGGGACGGAGCCCAAAGCGCGTGCCCCAGCAAGACCGCGCAAATGCATATCGATCGCATGCGGCACTCCGCTGATTTTGATTGATTCCCGGTCTTCAGTGATAGAGAGTCGCCTACTTTAGCTCCGGCGGAGGGTTGCCTCAAGCCGACTCCGCCCCGGGGATGGGTCATGCGTCGACGGGCGTGTCCTTCTCGGCTTGAGCACTATAGAGATCGTGAAAAGCTCCACCTCGCTCGATCAACTCACTCCAAGTGCCGCTCTCGACGATGCGGCCGTCCTCGAAAACAAGAATGAGGTCCGCGTCCCGGATGGTGGACAGCCGATGGGCGATCACGATGAGGGTGTGTCCCGTCAGCCGCCGTTTGATCGCGTCGGCCACGCCCTGCTCAATCACGCTGTCGAGGGCCGATGTCGCCTCGTCGAGAATCACGATGTCAGGATCCCTCAAGAGCGCGCGAGTGAGCGCGATGCGCTGCCGCTGTCCCCCAGAGAGCCGAACTCCCCTGTCCCCCACCTCGGTGTCCAGGCCGCCCGGAAGGTCTTCGAGGAAGTCGTTCAGCTCTACATCGGACAGGGCCCGGGCCAACTCCTTGTCCGGCACGCTTCGCTCGAGCCCAAACGTGAGATTGTCGCGCAAGGATCGGTTCAATAGCCACACGTCCTGGCTGACGATCGCCATTCGGGAATGTAGCGATGGGAGGGAGTACTCCCGGATGTCCGTGCCATCCAAGAGGATGGTGCCGGGTTCGCAGTCGTAGAAGCGCGCGAGGAGATCGACGAATGTTGTCTTACCCGCTCCGCTGGAGCCCACGATGGCCGTGACCTTACCGGCGGCGATGGTCGTGTTCAGGTCCTGCAGCGCCTCGGTCGCTTGGGCGTAGCTGAAGTCGAGATGGGAGACCTCGATCCCGTGCTCGAGCCCCTCGAAGATTTTTTCACCGGAGGGCACGATGAACTTGCCTTCGTCGGAAAAGAGCCCTGCAACCGCATCCAAGCGAGGAAGTTCTTCGAAGACGCGGAGGCTGAAGCGGCTGATCAACTTGTAATCACGAAGCGCTTGTTGAAGCACGATGAGAAAGGCGCCGAAAACGGCTAAGTCGGCCGGGCGAAAATCCCCCGTCGCATAGATGAACACGCCCTGCACGAGGAGCATCGCGAGGAGGATCGTGATTTCCTCGATGGGATAACGAATGCCGATGGCCCGCTCGCGCCGCACCGCCACGCCCTCCCCCTCGCGGAGGACCTTCTCGTACATCTCCGTAGCGGTTTCTTCCTGCGAATACGCCTTAACGAGCGGAACCGCACCAAGCAAGTCGAGGATCTGCGCCCGGATCTGTCGGTCTACCTCGACGCCCTCCTCCGAGATGCGTTTCACCGCCCGATTGACTGCCGCCACCAGACGTTGCACTAGCGGTAGAGTCACGATGAAGGCGATCGAGAGCGGGATCGAGATCGCCATCATCACGCTGGCCTTCACGAGAAGTGAAATCACGTAACGGAAGAGTTCTTGAGCCGCGATCAAGAGTCCGAGGACGGAGCTAGACCACCCGATTTCCGCATCGATTCTGCCGATCGCCTGGCCGTCGAAGTACTGCCGGCCGAACGCTAGGACCCTTCCGAACGTCTCCTTGCCGACCTTGACCCGGTACCGTTCGTTGCGCGCCGTCACGATGAGCCGGCTCACGTATTGGAGCACCAGCTTCCCCACGCGCCCGAGAATGATCAGGATGGCGATGCAGAGCACGAGGTAGGCGTCTCGTGCCGACGGGTCCAGACCGTCCGGCACGAGCCAAAGAATCCATCCGAAGGCTCTCGAACCCTCCAGGAAGTCGAAGGAGTTCTCCACCACCGCGTCCGTGAGCGGCATGAGAAGTGAGAGCGAGGCCCCGTCGAAGGCGCTCGCGAGCAGGATAATGCCCATCGGCACAGCCAAGTGCCACACTTTGGCGTCTGCCACCCGCCAGTACCGGCGGAGGACGCCCATGGGGGTCGCTCGCGTCTCTTTTTCCGATGCAGTCATACGCTTGCTGGCGCTCGATAAGATCATAGCGGTACTGGAATTCTTCCCACTCTTGAGTATAGCACTGGCCGAACGGGTGAACGACCGGGTTGGGCCCCGGAAGGGTCGCATGTGCCGCGCGGGCGTTGCTTCAGCAAGCGGTGTCTCTGAGATTCCTTGCGGATCGAATTTCATGACCCATGAACCAGAGGAGCTTGTGCAAGATCGGGGGAACCCAAAGGTCTTTTGCGTCGGCTTCAACAAGACCGGCACGACTACACTGCACAGGATCCTGGGAGATCAACTCTCCTATCGCTCCGCCCACAAGCCGCGGTGGACAGATTGGTCGATCACCAAGAATCGGGACCGACTCGACCCGTTCGATGCGTTCTCCGATGGCGGATGTGCTTCGATCAAGAACCTCGATGATCTCTATCCCGATGCGCTCTTCATCCTCAATACGAGACCGCTGAAGCACTGGGTGCTGAGCCGACACAGGGCGGTCGAGCGATCCCGCAGGGCCGTTGGTTGGGCGCTCACCAAGTACGTGCCACTAGGATTTGTCGCCCGGATTATCAACCGGTGGGCTCTCGACAACCGGGAGCGAGCGGTGCTGCGCTGGGTCCGGATACGGAATTCATACCACGAACACGTGATTCGCTACTTCAATGATCGGAAGGAAAAACTTCTGGTTGTGAATATCGAGGAGCCCGATTTTGCGGCGCAGGTCGCACGATTCCTCGGTGCCGAGGGCTCTGTCACCCCGACCCTGGCGAATCGTGATGGAGACGGATCGACGACCCGAACTATTCTCGACTCGATCGGCGAGAGGGTGGGAAGGCACTCGAGTGACGAGGACATCGATGCGCTCTTTTTGGCGCACGGTCTGGACCAGCGCAGTGACAACCTCACGTTTTTCGGATCGCCCTCATTTACCTTGTCTCGGAGCGCCTCCGACTACCTTCTGATCGTTCTACCATTCCTTCGACCGCTGGTTCGATGGATCTACACGGGCCTCGTAGTGGTCAGATCCAGGGTTCGCAGCTTTCTGGCGAAATGGTTGGTCGATTCCTTCATCCGATTTTTCAGAAGTGAATCGGACATGCACTACTTCACGACAGTGCGCCGCCTGGGTAGCGCCTCTAAATGAGTGGATCCCTCGGGATCATCCAGGTGAAGAGGTGGTGGGGTACGTCGCGTTTTGTGGACGCAGCTTGGAGGGTCCACGACCAACCCGTCTCGTCCGGCTGGATTCCGCCCCTTCGTGCGGTTGTCAGGGATGGCCTGGACCAACGTGGAAATCCCTTCTATCAGCGGGCGGAGCGAGCTCTCTTCATTGCCAAACGCGAGGGCCGGACGGTCGGCAGGGTGGCGGCGATCGAGAACCGATGGCACAACGACCATCACGATGATCGGGTGGGTTTCTTCGGTTTTTTCGAGTGCCGTGACGATCAAGAGGCCGCGAACGGGCTCTTCGAGCGGGCCGAGGCGTGGCTCGGCGACCGGGGGCTGAACTCGGCGCGCGGTCCGGTAAGCCCGTCGATGAACCACGAGTGTGGTGTTCTCGTCGACGGATTCGATTTTCCGCCGGTGATGATGACGCCCTGGAACCCGCCATATTACGGCCCCCTGATCGAGCGGGCCGGCTATTCTCCTGTCCGAGACCTCCTTGGGTATTATCTGCCGGCCGGGGACGAATTGGCGCTTCCGGATCGGGTACGCCGGCTTGCGGAGAGGAAGATTCAGAGGACCGACCTCGTTTTCCGAACGTGGGATTTCGACACGATGGAAGAGACGGTGAGAGAGGCTTTTGACTTGTACTGCGACGCATGGGACGGGAATTGGGGCTTCGTCCCTCCGTCCTGGGAGGAGTTCTGGCACATCGCGAAGGATCTGAAGTCCGTGCTACACCCGGATTTCACGTTCGTAGCGGAACTCGATGGTAGAACGGTTGGCGTCATCATGATCGCACGCGACATCAACCGTGTACTTCGCCGGATACCCTCGGGACGGCTCTGGCCGTGGAATATTGCCCGCCTCCTCATCGGTCTCCCCAAAGTCCTCAACGGGCGCATCGTCCTGTTGGGCCTCAGGCGAGAATACCAGAACCGGGGATTCTTCCCGCTCTTCGCCCTCGAGGTAGCCTGCCGTGCGATGAAAATTCGGGCCGAAGGGGCTGAGGCGTCGTGGATTCTTGAGGACAACGCATCGCTGACCTTGCCGCTGGAGAGGATGAATCTAGAGCCCTACAAGCGATGGCGCCTCTATGAGAAGTCCCTCGCTAGCTCGCCATGATTCCGCGCGTCATTCATCAGACCTGGAAGGATCGGGACGTCCCGGAGCGGTTCCTCGATGCCCAGCGCAGTTGGCGGGAAGCACACCCCGACTGGGAGTACCGCTTCTGGACCGACGAGGATCTTGCGGCGCTCGTGCGCGAGCGTGCGCCCGACCTCGTCCCTCTGTATGAGGGGTATCCCGAACCCATTCAGCGAGTCGACGCAGCGAGGTATGTGATTCTCAGAGAATTCGGCGGGGTCTACGCGGACCTGGACCTGCAGTGCCTCCGCCCGATCGACGCTCTCCTCGACGCGGAGGTGGTGCTTCCGCGGACGACGCCCTTCGGCGTGTCGAACCAGTTCATGCTTTCCGTGAAGGGACACTCGCTGTTCCACCATTCGGTCGCCTCGCTTCCGCGGGCCTACGCGAAGTGGGGCAGAGTATGGCCGCGACACCTGCGAGTCCTCACGACGGCGGGGCCACTCTTCCTGACCGGGCGGTTGCGAGAACACGGTACGAAAGAAGGCATGCGTTTCCTTTCGCTGGACGAGCACGGGCACGGTGACCCGGAGCTCGCCTACGTGGCCCACCTTCGCGGCAATACGTGGGCGGCCTGGGATACTCACGTGATCAACTTCTTCCACGACAACTGGAAGTGGCTCTCGGTGGGCGCCGCGGTCTCGGCGGTGCTGCTGCGAATCCTCATTTGAGCTCCGGAGGCGTCAGCGCTTGCCGTCCCCGATTGACGCGAGGCGATGCGCGACCCTAACCTCCGGCACGAACTGAGGGTCGTGGCATCCCGGGTGCCCGCGCGCGAGCACGGGTGCCGACCCACTCTTCTTCAAACAGCCTTCCTATCACATATGACTTTTCTGAATCGTTCTCCCTTGGTTTTCCCGATTGACCGCGGGATCTAGAGTGTTTAAACGCGCCTCCGACGCGTTCAAAAAGGCGTACGCGTTCCAAGCTGCGGACGACGCCAGAAAGGCGGGCCTCTACCCGTACTTCAAACCTTTCGACTACAACGACGGACCCGAGGCCGTGATCGACGGCAAGCGTGTAACGATGTTCGGTTCCAACAACTACTTGGGCCTGACGACGCACCCCAAGGTTCGGGAAGCGGCGGTCGCCGCAATCGCGAGGTTCGGAACGAGCATGACGGGGTCTCGTTTCGTGAATGGATCCATGATGCTGCATGGAGAATTCGAGGGTAAAATCGCCTCATTCTATGGGAGGGAGTCCGCGCTGGTCTTCACCACGGGCTACCAGGTGAACCTCGCCCTGGGCTCTGCCCTACTCGGTGCGGAGGACTGTGTGGCCGTAGTCGATAGAAGCGTGCATGCCTCGATCTACGACGGCGTAAGGTTAGGCCAGGCGGCGGGCGGGCGTATGGTTCGGTTCAGACACAACGCGGCGGCTTCCTTGGACCGCGCGCTCTCCAAGCTCAAGGACAATGAATCCGCACTCGTGATGACGGATGGTGTGTTCAGCGTCGAAGGCGACATTGCGAGGCTCGACGATCTGGTCCCGATAATCCAAAAGCATGGAGCGAGACTGTTCGTGGACGACGCCCACGCGTTCGGAGTCACGGGACCGGGGGGGCGCGGAACTGCACACTACTTTGGGTTGGAGGGTGAGGTCGATCTGATCGGGGGCACCTTCAGTAAATCCCTGGCCAGCGTCGGCGGGTATCTCGTCGGAGAGCGCAAGGTGCTGGATTACATAAGGCATTTCGCGCCCTCGTTCATGTTCGCGGCCAGTGGTGCGCCGTCCACGATCGCTGCCGCGATGGCTGCATTCGACCTTATGCAAGAAGAGACGTGGCGGATTGAGAAATTGAGGGAGAACTACACCTACATGAAGAATGAACTCCTGGGGCTGGGCTTCGAGCTGAGCGACACGGAGAGCGCTGTAATCCCGATCTACGTTCGTGATGATTCACGAACGCTGGCGCTTTGGAGAACGCTGTTGGAGGACCACGCCGTGTACACGAATCCCTTCATCTCGCCGGGCGTGCGACCCCGGCACTCCCTGTTGCGCACCAGTTACATGGCCACGCATGATCGCGAGCATCTCGATCGCGGACTCGAAGCGCTTCAGAGCGCGGGTAAGCAGTTCGGTGTGATCTGAATCGTTGTCGAAGGCGTCCCCGGGCGCCGTTCGCGTCCACGGGGCGGACCGTCGGCTAAACGACAATCGGCCAAAAAGGGGGCGATAGCCTGTGCGAATCTTGCTGACTGGGGCCTCAGGATTTCTCGGCTCCCACATTGCCGAGCAACTTGATCAGCAGGGTGCGGATGTTCGGGCTTTGGTCCGGCCGACGAGCGACACCAGATTTCTCGAGGGCCTCGATCATGTGACACTTCTGTCCGGGGCCCTGAGCGATAAGGCGAGCTTACTTGCGGCGATGGAAGGTGTGGACGGGATTATCCATGCTGCTGGTTTGGTCAAAGCAAGGGAGCCCGTGGACTTCCACAGGACGAACGCGCAAGGGACTGCGAACCTGCTCGGGGCGGCGAAACAGAATCCTTCGGCCATCCAGCGCTTCGTGTTGGTCTCGTCGCTGGCGGTGATGGGGCCCAGCGAGGACGGCCGACCCGCCCCGTCCGGCGCGGCTCCCAATCCCGTGACGCACTATGGGGGGAGCAAGCTGGCCGCAGAACAAGCCGCGCAGGCGGAGGCGCACTCGCTTCCCATCACCATCATTCGGCCTCCCATGATCTATGGCCCCCGGGATCGGGAGATTCTCCCCTTCTTCAAGTCGGTGCAACTGGGCGTCCTTCCTTTGACGGGTTCGCCGAACTCCCTGCTGAGCGCCATTTTTGCCGCCGACTGTGCGGCGGCGTGTATTAAGGCGCTGGATGCCAACGTGCCCAGCGGCTCTACGTTCTTTGTCGAGGACGGACGCCTGGAGACCCTGGGAGCACTGATTGCCCACATCGAAAACGCGCTCGACAGGCGCGCCTGGTTGCGCGTACCAGTTCCCCGTTTTCTTTTGCATGGGGTGGCCCTGGGTAGCGAACTCTACGGAAGGGTCATGGGACGTGCGGTTATGTTGACGCGCGACAAGCTAAATGAGCTATTAGCGCCACACTGGGTATGCGACTCCGCCGAGGCGCAAGCCGCGCTCAGTTGGAAACCCCTTGTTTCCTTCGCCGAGGGAACACGTATCACCGGCGCCTGGTACCGACGGCAAGGTTGGTTGTAGATTTTAAAGCGGGCGCGAATCGCTCGTCAATGATATGTTTAATCGAATGTTCTGTGATTCTGCGCGATAGTTGCTTAAAAACAGGTGGGAGGCCGCCGTTGAAGTCGTATGATTTTCTCGTCAGGCTCTTGGTAGAGGAGTTCGGCGTGAACGCCGGTGAGTTGGTGCCCGAGGCCTCACCCACCGGTTTGGGCCTGGACTCCCTTTCCACGATGGAGATGGTGAGGGAATTAGAGGATGAGTTCGGCATCAAGTTCTCAACTGAGCAGGTTAATTTTACTACCCTAGGTGAGGCAGCAGCCCTGGCCGATGAGTTGATCGAGGCCAGGGGACTCTGAGCGGCGTGCCCCTGCGCCGCATATTCATCACAGGAATCGGCTTAGTATCTCCCCACGGGGAGGACCTGAACGACGTGTTCGATCGGGTCTTTGCCGGAGAATCCGCCATCCGGAAGGTGCAAGTCGAGGCGGATGAGTCGATGACGGGCATGCTGTTGGCGCCTGTCGATTTCGACCCCGACCCCCTGATCCCCAAGTTGCAGGGACGCTATATGGCGCGGGCGAGCAAGATGGCGGTCGTCGCTGCGCATCACGCCCTCGAGGGGTCGGGCCTTTCGGTGTCCGATGCCGTCCTGGCCGAGGGTGGGATCTACATGGGGTGTGGGCTGGGGGGCGCCGACGAGCTCCAATTCCACTATGAGCGTTATCTGGCGGATCCGCCCAGGAGGTTGAGGGCCGCCAGCACGCCGATGATCATGGCGAGTGCTCCGGCCTCCCAGATCTCCATGCAGTATGGAATCCTCGGCCCGACGGTGACCTATTCGATAGCATGCGTCTCCTCGGCTGTGGCGATCGGCGAGGCATTCCGAGCGATTCGACACGGGTATGTGGATACGGTCTTGGCCGGCGGAGCCGAAGCCCAACTCAACACCGGGACCCTGGCTGGCTGGAGGGAGTTGAGCGTCCTTGCGAGTGAACATGCGACCGGAGTCGAAGCTTCAAGCCGGCCATTCGACACCCACCGTACGGGCCTGGTTCTTGGGGAGGGTGCCATCGTTCTGGTGCTCGAGAGCGAAAGCGCGGCTCGGGCTAGAGGTGCAGAAGTACTGGCAGAGATCGTCGGCTACGGGGCATCCAGCGATGCGTACAACCTGACGGAGCCTTGTGCGGATGGTCAGGCTCGTGCAATGCGCTCGGCACTGGAGGACGCTTCCCTTTCGCACGAGCGCATCGGGTATGTCAATGCGCATGCCACGGGCACGCTGATGGGAGACCGGGTGGAGGCGGAGGCCATAAGGAACACTTTCGGCTCTCACGCCGACAAGGTGGCGGTGAGCTCCACGAAATCGGTTCACGGTCACCTGGTCGGTGCGGCGAGCGCCCTGGAGGCCGCGTTGACGGTTCGTACGCTACAGACCGGCCGAATCGCGCCGACCTCTAACCTCACCGATCCCGATCCGGAGTGCGATCTGGATTGCGTACCACTGATTGGCCGAGAGTCGCCGGATCTGCAGTACGCCCTCTCGAACTCGTTTGCGTTCGGCGGCAACAATGCGACGTTGGTATTGCGAAAGGCGATGGCCTGAGTGAGACGAATCGTACATTATGTCTTCCGGACCCGATCATGTCGTCAGGAGGTGTGAGCGCGTGACCCCCTATGCCTTCTTGGCCCAGGTATTGAGCGAAAAATACGACGTCGCTCAAGGGGTGATCAGCCCGGAGGCGACCCTGGAAGAACTCGGTCTCGACTCCCTCACGGTCGTCGAGCTCTTGTTCGACGTCGAAGACGAATTCGGAATCGAGGTTCCGGAAGAGCGCACCACCTTCCAGACGCTGGCTGAGGCCGCGGCGTTGGTGGACGAACTCATCCAAGCCAAAAGGACCTGAGCCGCCCGTGCGTGGCCGCCGAGTCTTCGTGACGGGGCTCGGGTTCGTGTCCCCGCACGGGGAGGACCCGGCGGCGATCTTCGAGAAGATCTGTCTCGGCGAATCTGCCATCCGTATGGTTCGATCCGGCACTCCGGAATTGGGAGCCGATGTGTTGCTTGCCTCCGTTGACTTTGAGCCGGGCGACCGCATCGACAAGGCCGACCGAATCTTTATGGCGCGGGCGGCGCAGATGGCGGTGGTCGCCACCGGAAACGCTCTGGAGGATTCGGGTCTCCTGATTGAAGGCAGTGGACCCGAGGAAGCAGGGGTGCACATGGGGTGTGGGCTCGGAGGGGCTGAGATCCTTCAGCAGGCCTACAGCACCTATTTCGAGCGGCACAGCAGGAGGGTGAGGCCGACCACGGTCCCGCTGATCATGGCTAGTGGCCCGGCGTCTCAGGTAGGCATGTGCTTCGGGATGCGTGGACCGGCGCACACCTATTCAGTCGCCTGCGCATCGTCATCCGTTGCGATCGGTGAAGCCTTCCGGTGCATCCGAGACGGGTACTCTGACGTGGTCATAGCCGGGGGAGCGGAGGCCATGCTCAACGACGGGTCAGTCGCCGCTTGGCAGGCCGTGGGTGTGATTGCCAAGGAGCATGCGGATGGTGCGGAGGCGTCCTGCCGTCCGTTCGATTTGGAGCGTACCGGACTCGTTCTGGGGGAAGGCGCGTGCACACTCATACTCGAGAGTGAGGAGCGGGCTGCCGCACGCGGGGTCGAGCCCCTCGCGGAGATTGTGGGGTTTGGTGCTTCGAGCGACGCGCACAAGCTCACGGAGCCGTCTGTGGATGGTCAGGAGCTAGCCATTCGGAATGCCCTGGAAGACGCGGGGCTCACGGCCGATGCCGTGGGCTACATCAATGCTCATGCGACGGGGACCCCTGCTGGCGACCCGGTCGAGATCGAGGCGATCAAACGGGCGTTCGGAGCGGCGGCTCAGGACGTCGCCGTCAGTTCGACCAAGTCCATGCATGGACACCTCGTGGGAGCGTCGGGCGCGCTCGAATGCGCCATCACAGCACTGGCACTCAACGAGCGCCGTCTGCCCCCAACGGCCAACCTGACGGCGCCGGATCCAGCGTGCGATCTCGACTGCGTGGCGGATGTGGGTCGCGATGCTCTTGAACTCGAGGTCGCCCTCTCGAACTCGTTCGCTTTCGGGGGGTCGAACGCCACGCTGGCATTGCGGCGGGCCTGACGCGGCGCTTCAAGATGTCTGCGCGCCTCGCTTCTTGGAACTCGGCTCTCCTACGGGGTGGAATCCTCGTTGGCGCAACCCTCCTGCTCGTGCTTGCCCTGCGGGACGTCGACTGGGACCGGCTCCTTGGGCTCCTCCGAGGTCTCCGCCTACCCTGGATCGCCGTCGCCGTGGGCCTCAACGGGACGATCATTGTCTTGTGGTCGCTCCAGTGGAGAATCTTGGTCCCTGGCGAGGGGTCGGTGACCTGGGCAAACATGTTCCTGGTGGTCTCCGCAATGGCCATGATCTCGAATTCGGTTCCGTTCATGGTTGGCCAGGCCTCGGGCGTATTGCTCCTGGCTCGATACGGCCGCATCGGCCACGCCGCGGCGCTGTCCGTCTATACGATGGAGCAGGTGGCCGAAGGGATTGCCAAGATCGCGGTTGTCCTCGGTGTGACGTTGTTAGCTCCGTTACCCCCCATGCTCGCTCGGAGTGTCCAGGGGCTTGCCGTGGTTGTAGCGGTGCTCGGGGTGATTTTCGTCGTCCTTTCCCTTCGCTTTCGCCACCTCGCTCCTGGTCCACGACCCGCTGGCGCGATCGGCCAATTGCGGCACTTCGGAGCTCAGTGGGCACATTCTCTCGGGGGGCTACGTACGCCGCGCGTGTTCGGGGCCGCTGTCGCTTTCGCTCTCGGCATGAAGGCGGCCGAACTCGTGGGAATCCTCGCGGTTCAGCAGTCGCTCGGGCTGGACCTGCCGGTTGGGACCGCCCTGCTGGTTCTGGCGAGCGTCAACTTTGCGACAATCGTTTCGGTCTCTCCTGGAAACCTGGGCGTGTTCGAGGCCGCATCCTTCGCTGCCTACAGACTCACGGGCGTCAGTCCAGAGCACGCCCTAACGTTGAGCCTGCTTCAACATGCGTGCTATCTGATTCCGATGCTGGGCGTCGGGTACGTCTACGGTGGGATGCGGATGTTCAGGGAACTTCGAGATCCTGCGGCTCTCTCATGAGAGAGCCGCCTCGTCCTGTGCGGGTCGTGATCGCCAGTTTTCTGGAGCCATGCCATGTGGATCGGATTCGCGCTGTGAATCCGCGCCTTCAGGTCGTGTACGAGCCTCATTTGCTTCCGCCGCCCCGATTCGCGGCGGACCATGTGGGGCATCCGTTCGAGCGTCCGGAGGAGGATGAGAAGCGTTGGACGTCTCTGCTCGCCGAAGCCGAGATCCTCTTCGATTTCGACCGATCTCATCTCGAGGATCTGCCCCAGCGCGCACCCTCGCTGAAGTGGATCCAGGCGACGAGCGCCGGGATCGGCCAACTCGTGGCCCAGCACCGGTACGCGGAGCGGATGCCTGGAACTCTGTTCACGACGGCCAGCGGGGTTCATGCGATACCCTTGGCCGAGCACGCCATGATGTCCATCCTCATGCTCCGGAGACGGGTCCCGGAGATGTTGGCCGATCAGAGAGAACGTCGATGGGAGCCCTTCGCCTCGACCGATGTCACGGAGCGCAGTCTGGCCGTCGTGGGGATGGGCTCGATCGGAAGAGAGGTGGCTCGTGTGGCGTCCGAGTTTGGAATGCGGACCATCGGCGTGAAACGGACCGTCGCCGGGGTCGACCCGGATGCTCTTCATCTTGAGACTCTTTGCGGGCTCGATGAACTGCACGAAGCCCTGCGCGGCGCCGAGCACGTCGTATTGGCGGTCCCCCACACGCCCCAGACTGAAGGGATGATAGGAGTCGGCGAACTCGCACTGCTCGCTCCGGGTGCGATCCTCGTCAACGTGGCACGCGGTGCCGTCGTCGACGAATCCGCTCTGGTCGACGCCCTCGAGTCCGGCCACCTCGGGGGGGCGGCGCTCGATGTGTTCCAGGAGGAGCCCCTTGCCGCCGACTCCCCGTTTTGGGCGATGCCCAATGTGCTGGTGTGCGCACATTCGGCGGGAACGAGCGACCGTGAGAACGAACGGATCACGGATATCTTCTGTGAGAACCTCCGCCGGTACCTGGCCGGCGAGCCACTCGTGAACGTCCTGGACACGGCCAGAATGTACTAGCGTGGTGTTCCAGAGGTGCCTCAGTCGGCTGCACTAGCGGCTCCAGGATCACGCGATGGCTTCCGGAGCGTGGCTCCACGGGTGGTTCGTTCTTATCATAGTATAGGTTGCGGCCCTACCCCTTACCGGGGTTGGGCATGGTCACGCGAGGAAGCTTCTTCGTGGAACCCCCTCGCCCGACGGAGGTGACAATGCGTCGCGCACGACCGATTGCGACCCTCTTCGCGGTATTCATTATGAGTGCTTGCGCCGGGGCCGCGCCCCCGCCCGCTACCCTGCTTCCACCCGAGCCCGAGCCCCCGCCCGCTACCCCGCTTCCACCCGCGCCCGCGCCCCTGCCCGCTACCCCACTCCA